>Ga0209541_10005144_pt1 | contig 22882 bp, 23 predicted proteins | sample RifCSPlowO2_01_FD_184027 | JGI IMG/M metagenome (GOLD analysis project Ga0209541, IMG submission 184027) | Groundwater microbial communities from Rifle, Colorado - Rifle CSP2_plank lowO2_0.1 (SPAdes) (version 2) | ecosystem: Environmental > Aquatic > Deep subsurface > Groundwater | place...
TTGGGCAGCTATTTAGCGGGTATATTAAGCGGCAACGAGACATCGCGAGATAAAGGTTACATTAGGGCTACGGGTGAGGTAGGTGGCCCGGTAGCTATCGGGGCGATTCTGTGGAGTGGTGGTATCTTCGGGCTGAACTTTGTACTGTTCATAATCGCTATAATTTCACTAACCCTGGCGCTTATTAATATCCTGCCACTGCCGGCACTCGACGGCGGGCGCCTAACAATGACCCTAATTAGCCGCGGCTTACTTAAACGCCCTTTGAGTAAGAAGACTGAAGAGCGGCTGGTCGGCGCCAGCATGGCGCTGCTGCTGGTTTTATTCGCTTTAATCACCCTAGTTGATGTCAAACGTTTCTTCTGAGCCCAGTGAAAAACCAATGCCGGCCAAAGGCTTTGGTGGACCCCCCAGAGTAATTCTTTGGGCCTTTGGCATCTTCCTGCTCAGCCAGTTCGTAGCAGCCATTTTGGTCGAAGCTGGTCTGCAACTATTCAATGTTGGCGCTAAAGATGGTATCGCCCAATCGGCAGCTGCCCAATTTTTCTATATCTTGCTGGCCGAAGCGGCGGTAATTGGCAGTGTTTACTGGGTCTTGCGCCGCCGTAAACTTAACTTAGTAGCTATTGGTCTAGGTAGAAGAGTTGCTTGGCGCGACATTAAGTGGGCTGTGGGCGGCTTTTTGGGCTTTTATGGCCTGCTTTTTGCCGTTACTGCCATCCTGCTGCTGTTCGTCCCGGGTTTTGATATTGAGGCGCCCCAGGACGTTGGTTTTAACATTCTGGCTACACCGCTGGATCAGATAATCGCTTTGGTAGCGCTGGTTATTCTGCCGCCGCTGGGTGAAGAAACACTGATGCGTGGTTATCTGTATTCCGGTCTGCGCTCCCGCCTGCGTTTTTGGCCGGCTCTTTTAATAACCAGCTTGCTGTTTGGCGCGGCCCATCTTAGTACTGGGGTGAGTGGTCCGCTGTGGGCAGCGGCTGTCGACACCTTTATTTTATCGGCTGTCTTGGTTTATTTGCGTGAGAGAACCGGCGCTCTTTATGCGCCAATTATGCTTCATGGCTTGAACAACCTGGTGGCTTTCTTTGCCCATTTCTATACTTAGTCTAGTACAATCTAAATAAGATATGCGCCGATCACAAATATTCCTCAAAACCAGAAAAGAAGCTCCGGCGGACGAAGAGGCCAAGAATGCCCAGCTGCTAATTAGGGCCGGTTTTATCCATAAAGAAATGGCCGGTGTCTATAATTATCTCCCCCTCGGCCTGATGACGCTTAATAAAATCATGGATGTTATCCGTGAGGAAATGAACGCCATCGGCGGGCAGGAGCTATTCCTGTCCGGTCTGCAGCCTAAAGACAATTGGGAACAAAGCGGCCGCTGGCATGACGATGTCGTCGATATTTGGTTTAAAACCCGCATCCATGACGCTAAAGGCTTCCATATGGGTCCGGAACTGGGACTGTCTAACACTCATGAAGAGGCCATTACAGCCATTATGCGCGGCTTTATTAGCTCCTATAAAGACCTGCCGGTCTATGCCTATCAGTTTCAGACCAAATTTAGGAACGAACCTCGGAGCAAAAGTGGGCTGCTGCGCTGTCGCGAATTCATCATGAAAGACCTTTATTCTTTCTCCAAAGACCAAAAACAGCATGATCAGTTTTACGAAAAAGCCAAAGCTGCCTACACTAAGATCTTTGAGCGCCTGGGGCTGGGTAAGGACACCTATCTGACCTTTGCGGCCGGCGGCAGCTTTAGTAAATACAGCCATGAATTCCAAACAGTTACTGATGTCGGCGAAGACACGATTTATGTCCACGAGGGCAAAAAACTGGCTATTAATAAGGAAGTTTATAGTGATGAAGCCCTCAAGGAACTGGGTGTGGAAAAATCTGAGCTGGTCGAGAAAAAAGCTGTCGAGGTCGGTAACATCTTCCCGCTAGGGACTCGTTTTTCCGAACCCCTGGGCTTAAATTACACCGACGAGGCCGGTAAGCCCCGTCCGGTTATTATGGGCAGTTACGGTATTGGCCCGGGCCGGGTAATGGGTACCATAGTCGAGCACTTGGCTGATAGCAAGGGCCTGGTCTGGCCGCCGCAAATAGCGCCATTTAAGGTTTATTTAGCCCCTTTGTCGGACGATAAAACAGTGCTCGAGGCGGCCGATAAGGCCTACAAGCTATTGACAGATTCCGGTATCGGCGTACTATATGATGACCGTAGTGCGCGACCCGGCGAAATGTTCGCCGACGCCGATTTAATCGGCCTACCTTATAGGGTAGTGGTCAGCGAAAAAACATTACAAAAAGGTTCTTTGGAAATAAAATTACGTACGGCTTCGCAGGTCCAGCTAGTGCCCCTGCACTCGCTGGCCAAGGCTTTACAAGATTGATATAATTTAGGCTCAGCCAAAATTGAAAGAGGTAACCCTTAAAGAAGGTTCTGGTTTTTTGCTCTTATGAAAAAGCTATTTAATTTAACCCAAGACGGACTAGAAGAGCTCAAGCAAGAGCTTAAGCGTCTGCTTGACCAACGGCACTCAATTGCCGAGCGGATTAAGCAGGCCCGTGAGCTGGGTGACCTGTCGGAGAATGCCGAATACCAAACAGCCCGCGAAGAGCAGGACAGATTAGAAACCCGTATTGGTGAGTTGGAACATGTGGTTCACAACAGCAAACTGATTAAAAAGCCCAAAGACAATGGGCATGTTAAACTCGGCAGCAGCATTAAGCTCAAAAGTGAGGCTGGTAAAACCACTCAGTTTCAGGTTGTCGGCACTATGGAGGCCGACCCACTCAACAGCAAAATTAGTGACGAATCACCCATCGGTAAAGTTTTAATGAATAAAAAAGTCGGTGATAAAGTCGAAATCAAGGCGTCTGCCCAAAACACTACCTATAAGATAGTCTCAATCAACTAAAAATCTACTGTAACGGCTAAGCTAAAAGCTGTAACCTATAACTATGCAGTGGTTGAATAAAGTAGCTGATGAGGTAATTGCTAGGCACCCGGAAGGTGAGATATTGGTATCTTCTGGTGCTTCGCCTTCGGGTACTTACCACATCGGTCACTTACGCGAGATTGTTACCTGTGATGCCATCGTCCGAGAGTTAGAGACCAGAGGCCGGACGGCTCGCCACCTGCATTTCGTTGATGATTTAGATGCACTGCGTAAAATCCCGGTCAATATACCAGCAGCCTACGAAAAGTACCTGGGTCAATCACTATGCGATATACCGTCGCCAGAAGGCCATGGTTCATATGCTGACTATTTTCTGAGTGGCTTATTACGCAGCGCTAAGGCTTTAGATATTGATATGGAGGTCATCTATAGCCATGAAAAATACCGTTCCGGCTTCTTTTCTAGTGCTATTGAAAAATCACTTAGTAACGCTGCCGGAGCTAAAAAAATTCTGGAAGCAGTTTCAGGTAGGAAACTGGGCGAAGAGTGGTCACCAATTCAGGTGAACGAAGACGGCTATCTAAAGAAAAGGGCTTTTGAGTCTATCAATACCAAGGCTAAGACCATAATCTATCTAGATAAAGATGGTTCGAAAAAAACCACTGGCTATCAAGAGGGTGAGGTAAAACTGGATTGGCGGATAGATTGGCCGGCCCGCTGGTGGTTACTGGGCGTTCATGTGGAGCCTTTTGGCCGCGACCATGCTACCAGGGGCGGCAGTTACGACACCGGCGAGGCACTGGTCAAGGAAATCTTTGGTGGCGAACCGCCGTTGCCGGTGCCCTATGACTTCGTTAACCGGACCGGTGACACCAAGAAGATGAGTGCCAGCAAGGGTACTGGCATAGAGGCTGCCGAAGTAATCGAAGTCTTACCGCCAGAGATAATCCGTTACTTTATGTTACGTTTCGCGCCCCAAAAGCGGCTATATTTTGACCCCCAAAACGGCGTAGCTCATTTGATCGATGAATTTGCTGAGCTTTTAGCCAAGGAGCCTAAATCCAAACTCATCCGACTTTCACGGGCTGGCACCAAGCCGGTAGTCAGCCAAGTACCATTTTCACACCTGTTAGGTAGCTATCAGGCCTCACTGCGCGACACCGATAAAACCCTTGATGTAATTGCTCGCACCGAACACGCCGAGGTGGCTGGTAAGCAAGCCGAAGTTATTAAAAGTGAATTAAATTACCTCTCTAACTGGCTAGATAAATGGGCGCCGCAGGAGATTAAATTTGAGCTAGCCAAAGATATTAAAGCTACTAATTTTAACAATTCGCAGCAGAAATTCCTGAAATCTTTGGCCGCTAAAATTAAGGCGGCTCCAGTTAATGCTGACGGTGAGTGGTTTCATAAAGCTATTTATGATCTGCAAAGTGAATTAGCTATGGCGCCAAAAGACATGTTCGAAACCTTGTATAAAGCCCTAATCGGTAAAACCAGCGGCCCGCGGGCCGGTTGGTTCCTGTTCATACTACCGCGCGAGTGGTTAATAAAGCGTCTCAAACTTGAAGCCTGAAGCCAATAAGATACTTGGCCTGCCAGCCCTAGAGGCGGCGCCCCTACTGCTGGGCTGGACTATTGTCCGCGAAACTCCTGAGGGGACAATCAAACTACGCATTGTTGAAACTGAAGCCTACCATCAGGGCGACCCGGCCAGCCATTCATTTCGGAGCATGACCAAACGCACGACTCCGATGTTTGAAGCTGGCGGTCGGCTGTATGTTTACTTCACTTACGGTATGCATCATTGCTTAAATCTTGTGGTTGGCGCTAAAGGGGTAGGGGAGGCAGTACTGCTGCGAGCTGCCGAACCCCTAGAGGGCATTGAAATATTACAAAAGAACAGGGGCGGGATTACGAGTATTCACAATTTAGCCAACGGTCCAGGAAAGCTAACCCAAGCACTTGGCATAAAAGATACCGCGCTGTCAGGGAAATTACTTAACAAGTCAAGTATTTATTTAGAGCCGCCTATTAAGTCGCTAAATGCTAAAGACATAATTGCCAGCCCCCGGATTGGTATCCGTGAAGCGGCTGATATGCCCTGGCGCTTTTATCTAAAAGATAGCCCATTCGTCACAAAGCATAGATATAATAAAGACAGTGACACAAGCTAAAACCATAGTTATTTGTTCTAGTGGCTCATTTTATAAGCATGTGAATGAGATAGCGGATGAGCTAAGAAAAAAAGGCTTCAAAGTTGTAGTGCCGGCAACTGCTGAAAAAATGAAGGGTCACGGTGACTATGACATAGTCAAAGTCAAAACCTGGATCCATAATTCAAAGCACTTTAATTTGAAACACGGACTAGCTATGGGTCACTTCAACGAAGTTGCCAAAGGCGACGCCATTTTAATAGTTAATGATGATAAGCCGGGCCAATCAAACTATATCGGCCCAAACGCCACCATGGAGTGGGGTCTTGCATATTATCTAGGCAAACCGGTTTTTATCCTTAATGGAGTTGGTAAAAACTCTAACTATTACGAGGAAGTTTATGGCATGAGTACTGCTGTACTAGACGGTGATTTAAGTAAAATAAAACTATGAAAAAAGACAGTTTAATCTGCGCTAAATAACCCCGTTAGAGTGTGCTGAGCCAGGATATGCCCCTCCATAGCTTTTTGCAGCTGTTCGCGGTTAGTTTCCATGTTCAGGTTAGTTAAGGGCATATCCAGCGCATAAAGTTCGAACATGTACCGATGCGTGCCAGTCCCAGCCGGCGGGCAGGGACCGATGTATTGGCTCTTGTTGGCACTATTGGTGCCTTGAATTGCATCAGGGGGTACACTGTTAACGGCAATCGTCTGTGTGGTCGAGGGAATATCCCAAACCAGCCAGTGGACGAAATCACCACTAACGGCATCAGGATCATGCATGATCAGGGCCAAACTTTTAGCTTGCGGCGGCACACCCATAATGTTAAGCGGTGGGTTAATGTTCTGGCCTTTGCAAGTGTACTGAACAGGTATGGGGGCACCTTCGGCAAATACTTGACTAGTTAGTTTTAAGTCGGTGTTAGAAGAATCATTTGTCATGTTTATTAACTATAACTCCTTTAGCTTAGGCTCAGTGAGCAATATTACCTATTTTTTCTTCCTCGGCCTGGGCTTAGTGTGGATAATTAATCGTCCCTTAAGTTGCTCTAGCGTACCGCGCTTTTCCAGCTGTTTGACTAAAGTGGTTGTGGTTTCACGGGTCACACCTGAAAGATCGGCAATCTCCTGGTGAGATAGTTTAATCTTTAGGCGGTAGGCATCAGGCCGGATACGCTCACCAAACTTAGATATTAAATAAGGCAGCAGCATAATGACTTTATTAATCGCTTTCTTATTCTTCATGACTTCCAGCTGCTTCATAATAGCTTCGTTGGAGGCTGACATATAAGCCATATAGGTGCCCATGTTCTCCGGGCTGCTCTCTACCTGGGTTTTAAAGGCCTCGTGGGACAAAGATAGAGCCACTACGTCTGTTAGTGACTGGTAAAAATACTTAACTTTGTAGTTATGCCAGTCCATGGTAGCTGAAAAGACCGTCGGGAAAATATCGCCCGGCCCAAGCAGAAAGATGGTCCGGGTATCACCGCTATCTAAGATAGTGTAGGCCTTAATATAGCCTTCTTTAATCAGATAAATCTGGGATAGTTCATCGCCTTCATAGTAAATCAGCTGGTTTTTCGGGTATTTTTTGGTGCTCGCCTGAGCGAACAGCTTTTCAACCCTTTTTTGGTAGGCTGACAACTGATGGGCCATATATTTTGTATTATGGCACGCCAATGCTAAATATGCGAACCTAAGGAAATCTATTGCCAGTTTGCCTTCCTAGGCATATGATTAACTCATTACTAAATAAGGGAGGATCTATGGATCTTACAAGGGTCAATAGGCAAGCGGTGGACCAGCTGGTCAGTCTTTTTGTATGGCTGGCAGAACTTTTACTGCTGGTACGAGTCGTGTTGCGGTTCTTCAACGCCAACCCGGATGCCACATTCGTGCACTGGGTCTACACCAACACACAGGTGTTGGTTGAACCGTTGCGCAACGTTTTCACTTCCACGGACGTGGTCGCACGTGGTTGGGTAGTGGATTACGTCGCTCTGGCGGCTATGGCTTTTTGGGCCACAGTCGGCTACCTGGTGGTCGGCCTTGTCAGCCGCTGGGTTAAGAAATAGCCCGAAAAAAAGTAATACAACATCAAAACGAAAAATAGTTAAAAGCGCGGGGCAAACAAAAACCCGCGCTTTTTATATCACAGGCGGGTACAATATGCTTATGCAGCCTAAACACGTACAAACAGGTCTTTTGATCCTAGCTATAGCCCTCTTTTTGGCTTTTGTTTCCTGGCTAGCCGTCGCATTAGCCGGCTAGCTGCTAGAATGTATTAATGGCCTATAAAAGATGGCGTACCCAACCCTATAAACCAGGACAAACGGCGGCTTATAAAATCAGCCGTAGCAAAATTGACCTGTTTGTCCAGTGTCCGCGCTGCTTTTGGCTGGACGTCCGGCTAAAAATATCTAGGCCCAAAAGTCCGCCCTTTACGCTTAACTCAGCCGTGGACACTCTTCTAAAACAGGAATTTGATATCCTCAGAGCCGGCGGTAAACAACACCCTTTGCAAAAGTCTTACGGTATAGACGCTAAACCTGTACCGCACGAGAAACTTAATACGTGGCGCCATAATTTCACAGGGGTCCAGGCTCTGCATAAACCAACTAATTTAGCAGTTTTTGGTGCCATTGATGACCTTTGGCAAGATAGTGATGGTAAATATGTGGTGGTGGACTACAAAGCTACCAGCAAAGCCGGCAAGATCGAGGAGCTGGGTAATGAAACTTGGCACGACCAATACCGCCGGCAGCTAGAGATTTATCAGTGGCTGCTGCGCCGTAACGGTCTGCCGGTTAGTAATACCGGCTACTGGGTTTATTGCAACGCCAAGAAAGACAATAGAGCTTTTGACGCCAAACTGGAGTTTGAGCTAACCTTGCTTTCACACAAAGGCAAAGACGATTGGGTAGAACCAACACTGGAAAAGATTAAAGAGACGCTGGAAGGTGATATGCCCAAAGAAGATCCGGCCTGTGAACACTGTGCTTATGCTAAAAGCCGCACTGAACTGACGCTAGAAGCCCTTCAGAATAAAGGATAAGTTTGAAAAGTATAACAAAAAGTTGACTTTTTGTAGCCCTTGCCCTACACTAAAAATATGAAAACCACAGTTTCACTTAAAAGCCTACGCACTGACCCACGGGGCTTTGTTAACCTGCTCAACCAGGGCTACGAGGTGGCTATCACTGAACACCGCCGTGAACTAGCTAGTGCCAAAACACCCCCTGGTGCCAGTCCAGCCCAAAAGGGCAATGTGGCTGAGATCCTTAAGACAATTAGATCGCTCCCACCAGTTAAAATGCTTGACCCTGAACTAGACACAGTTACAGCGCTTAAAAAAGCTAAACTCGAATATTTAGAAAAAAAATACGGTGCCCGTTAAAATAAGATGATTGTTCTTGATACCAACATAGTTCTTGAAATTCTAGAAAAACGCCACCATCTGCAAGCAGTTTTGGATTTGCTAGGTCAACATAGTAAGGAGTTAATTGCTGTTACGACACTAACTCTTAGCAATGTCTTTTATGTGGCCGAAAAGAGCCAAGCGGCCACTATAGCAGCAGAGGAACTGCTAAAAAACTATGTAATTATTGACGTAACGTCAGCTGATGCAGACTGGGCTTTTAAGAATTATGACCATAAAGACTTTGAAGACGCCCTGCAAGTAGCGGCGGCTAAACGCTCCGGTGCTAAACTTTTTATGACAATCGACGGTCCGCTGACTAGCAAATATCAAAGCTTCTTACCGATCCAGCTGGTTAAGTAGGAACAAACTAAAGTATAATCGAGGCTATGTTAGATATCCGTTTTATCCGGGATAATGCCAAGCTGGTTGAAGAAAAAGCCCAACAAAAAGGCTACAAGGTTGATATTAAGCATCTACTTAAGCTAGATGAAGACCGGCGTAAAATGCTTAGTGAAATTGAAGCTGTGCGAGCTGAGCGCAACGAACTGGCCACCAAGCAAAAAAGCCAGAAGCCCAGCGAAAATGATTTAGTAAAAGGCCAGGGTATAAAGAAAAGACTCAAAGGACTTGAGCTAGAACTTGACCCGCTAGAAATTGAATTTAATGATCTTCTGGCTTTAATCCCTAATATTTTCCCCGACGACACACCACTGGGCGGTGAAGAAGCTAATCATGAAGAGAAAAAATGGGGTGAGACAAAAGTTAAAGAGTTTGAAACTATTGACCACTTAACCTGGGGCGAACAGCGCGGTCTGATAGATTTTGAACGTGGTGCTAAAGTTGCCGGCCACAAATATTATTTTTTGAAGGGCCCATTGGTTGATCTTGAACTAGCTATTTCACAGCTGGGTATGGAGCTGGCCAAGAAGCACGGCTTCCTGCCGATGATGGTGCCACACCTCGTAAACACTCGCATATTAGAAGGGGCCGGCTTTTCGGCCAAGGGTAAAGAAAGGCAAATATATAAAGTCGAGGGTGAAGACTTAAACCTTATTGCTACAGCCGAAATACCAATGACCGGTTTTCATGCTGACGAAATATTAAATCAGAAAGATCTACCGCTGTTATATGCCGGTCTAAGCCCGGCTTATCGTGTTGAAGGCGGAGCCTATGGTAAATATAACCGAGGGCTATTCCGGACTCACCAATTTAATAAACTTGAACTTTACGTTTACTGTACTGCTGAAGATAGTGAGCAGTGGCACCAAAAGATGGTGGCGCTCGAGGAGGAGTTCTGTCAGCTGCTGGAAATTCCTTATAGGGTTGTGCGTATTGCTGCTAGAGATCTGGGGGCCCCGGCTTACAAAAAGTTTGATATTGAGTACTTCAGCCCAGTTGATAAAAGCTATCGTGAGCTAATGAGTTGTTCAAATGTCACCGATTATCAAGCCCGCCGGCTAAATATTCGTTACAAGCCTGGCAACGGGGAAACACAATATGCCCATACACTTAATGGCACGCTGGCGGCTATGAGCCGTATTCCTATCGCCATTATCGAGAACCACCAAACCAAAGAAGGCAGTGTAAACTTACCAAAAGCCTTACAGCCATACATGCACGGCCGCAAAAGCATGTAACTTTACCCTTAGCATTAGATAGAAACTTGCGCTAAAATAGTATGAGCCAATTACTGGAGGTTTTCTTTTTGTTAAAATTAAAATTTAGTACTAAGCCGTTGAAGCGTATTTTAGGCGATCCCCAAGCCTCAACTATTAAACGCCTGAAAAAGCGCGTTGATGAGGTTAATGCCCTGGCTGAAAAATACCAGCAGATGAGCGATAAACAACTCAAAGACCAGACAGCGGAGTTTAAGAAAAGGCTAGAAAAGGGCGAAAGCCTGGATAAAATCTTGCCCGAAGCCTTTGCGGCTGTCCGTGAAGCTTCAACCCGGACATTGAAACAACGCCACTTTGATGTCCAGCTAATCGGTGGCATGGTGCTGCATGAGGGTGACGTATCGGAAATGAAGACCGGTGAAGGTAAGACCCTGGTGGCTACCTTGCCGGTCTATTTGAACGCCCTGGAGGGCAAGGGCGTGCATATCGTGACCGTCAACGATTACCTGGCCCAGCGAGATGCTGGCTGGATGGGCCAGATTTATCATTTTTTAGGTATGGAAGTGGGGGTAATTATCCCCGAAGAATCATATATCTATGACCCTAGTTTCGAGAACAAAGAACACTTTGATGAGCGCATGCAGCATTTGCGGCCAGCTTCCCGCCAGGAAGCCTACCAAGCTGATATTACCTACGGCACCAACAATGAATTCGGCTTCGATTATTTGCGTGATCACATGGTCCGTGAAACCGACCAGCTGCGCCAACGTCAGCTGCACTATGCCATAGTCGACGAGGTTGACTCCATCTTAATTGATGAAGCCCGCACGCCACTGATTATCTCCGCCCCCTCAGCCGCCAGTGCTACGGCTTATGACCAATTCTCCCGGGTAGTACGCCAGCTCAAAGAAAAAGAACATTTCGAAAAAGATGAAAAACGCCGCAGCGTTATCCTGACCGATGATGGTGTCGAGTTTGTGGAAAAGATTCTGGGTATAGAAAGCCTTTATTCGACGGATAATCTGCGAACTATCTATCACCTAGAGCAAGCCCTCAAAGCCGAGGTACTGTTCCAGCGTGATAAGCATTACGTGGTTAGCAAAGAAGGTGAGATCGTCATTGTCGATGACTTCACCGGCCGGCTGTTAAAAGGCCGCCGCTACAACGAAGGCCTGCACCAGGCCATTGAAGCCAAAGAAGGGGTGGAAGTCCAGGAAGAGTCCATGACGCTAGCCACTATTTCCTTCCAAAACTACTTCCGGCTTTACAAGAAGCTGGCCGGGATGACCGGTACGGCCATGACCGAGAGCGAAGAATTCCACCAGATCTATAAGCTTAATGTCGTGGAGATACCAACCAACCGGCCGATGGTCAGAGAAGATCTGCCCGATCGGATCTATAAGTCCGAAGCCGGTAAGCTCCGGGCTATTACCCGCCACGTAGCTGAGCTGAATAAAAAAGGCCAGCCGATACTGCTCGGTACGGTCAGTGTCGAAAAAAACGAACTACTAAGCTCATTGCTTAAACAGGCCGGCATTACCCACGAAGTCTTAAATGCTAAGAATAATGAACGCGAAGCTATAATTGTAGCTAAAGCCGGCCAGAAAGGCTCGGTAACGCTGGCTACTAACATTGCCGGTCGTGGTACGGACATTGTACTAGGTGAAGGCGTAGTAAAGCTTGGCGGCTTATTCGTTCTGGGTAGTGAGCGCCACGAATCGCGCCGTATCGACAACCAGCTGCGCGGCCGCACCGGCCGCCAAGGTGATCCTGGTATCACCCAGTTTTATGTTTCCTGCCAGGACGACCTGATGCGCATTTATGGTGGCGACCGTATCGCCTCGGTCATGGACCGTTTAAAAGTGGATGATGACACGCCGATTGAAAGCCGTATGATCAGCAAAAGCTTGGAAGGCGCCCAAAAGAAGGTTGAGGGCTTTAACTTCGATATGCGTAAGAACGTCGTTAAGTATGACGATGTTATGAACCGTCACCGCAAGGCTATTTACGCCGTGCGCAGTGAGGTGCTGCGGGCCGAAGATATCAGTCCCAGGATCAAAAAGTTTATTGGGGAAGAAGCTCAGTTCTTAGCCACTCATCCGGAATCACTGAGCGAACATTTTGAAACTATGCTCACCGAGACTTTCCCGCTCGATGAAAAAACGCTCGATAAACTCTTTGACAGCGAGGCTAGCCAATTTGAGTCGTCGCTTGCCGGGGCGGCCCAGAAGCTATACGAGCAGCAGGAAAAGGTCTTTGGCACCGACATTATGCGTAAAGTCGAGCGCGATGTTTACTTGCAGGTACTGGATAACTTGTGGATGCAGCACCTGGAAAATATGGACCATTTGCGCGAAGGTATCCACTGGATCAGCGTTGGCCAACGCGACCCGTTGGTCGAATACCGCCGCCAATCCCAACGCATCTTTGATGAAATGCAGCTAATCCTGCGCCATGAGATCGTCCGGGCTATCATGCACGCCCAGCCGCTGCGCGAAGAACTGGAAGAAGTCGTCGAAACCGACCTGACTCGGGCAGCCGGCCGTTCAGTCGATAATGCCAGTAAGATTGTCCAAGCTGAACATTTTGAAGAATCAGACTTTAAGGCAGCTAAAGACGAGCAAGTAAGCCAAGCCCGGTTGCATAACCAGCGCAAAAAAGCCCGAAAGGCCGAACGTCAGAGACGTAAAAAAACAGCCGGTAAAAAGAAGAAACGCAAGTAGCTCATGAGGCATAACGTTGCGCAAGTCCAACTGAAGAACGGCGCGGTGGGTCTGCTAATCGATGTGCCCGGGGCATCAGTTACCAGTTATGAGTTTAATTTCCGGGCCGGTGAGTTTTTGGTGCCTTACAAAAAATGGGAGGTACCACATATTTTGGAACACATGGTGTCAGGTGGTGCTAACGAACAATATCCTGACCGCAATCTTTTTAATGCCGAGATGAGCCGAAACGGTGCTTATGTTAATGCTTATACTAGCTATTACTCTGTAGCTTATGTTGGTGAAGTCGCCGATTTTGAGTGGCAGCGGGTACTCAGACTCCAACAATTTTCATTAACCAAGCCACTTTTTTTACAAGCCGAATTCGATGCTGAGTTTGGCAACATACATGATGAGTTGATCAGTCTTTCCAACAATCACTTCCGGGCCTTGTCAGGCAAAATGAGCCAAGATTTTGGTTTTAAAATAGCCACTGATTTTGAGCGCGCTGATCTGATGAATAGTGTCAATCGTGAGGATTTAATTGAGCATTATAAAAAGACCCATTTTACCAAAAATTTGCGCTTTATTATCGCCGGTGGCCTGCGTGGCCGCCGCACCGCTGTTAAGCGCCTGCTAGAAGAACTGGAGCTGCCCAAAGGCCCAACTCGCTTCAAGCTGCCCAGCGAAAAAGCCAAAAAACCCAAAGGTCCAACCTTTATGGCTAATGAGACTGTACCTAATATTTATCTAATCATCTCCACCCACCTTAACGATATTATTAACCAAAAAGATGATGACGCCCTAGGTCTGGCGCGGGTAATGTTAACCGATACCCTTTATTCACGTATCTTTGGCCAGGCCCGCGACCAGGGACTGGTCTATCATGTTAGCTCCGGCCATCACATTTCTTCTAAGATAACCGAATGGTGGTTGAGTGCCCAGGTCTTGCCACAAAATGCCCCGGCGCTGTGCGATATCGTGCTGGCAGAAATTAAAAAAGTCCAAAATGCCGAGATTGATGAACAAGAACTAGAAAATGCCAAGCAATACGCCCTTGGTTCATTCCAGCGCTCAATGCAAACGGTCCAAAGCGTAGCCAACGCTTATTCACGCTATTTCTTCGATGGCCACATTGAAGATATCCGCTCCATGCCGACGCGCATTAAGGCCATTAAAAAACAAGATATTGCCCGCTCTATGCGCAAATTATTTGATCAAGACATAGGCGGCATAGGCGTGCTGGGTGGTACCGATCCAAAAGTTGCGCAGCGGCTCAACCAGCACCTGCAACCTCTGTGGCATAAGAACTGAAGCGCTAAAATCAGCTATACTGAAAGCCAGGTAATGGAACAGTTAAAAAAACAGCTAGAGGAGCTTTTAGGTGAGGCGAAACAAGCTAGCAAGAAAATTGGCTTGGAGGTTCTTGCTGCTGAGCAAAAATCTCTGCAAAAACAGATGCAAAGTCCGGATTTTTGGCAGGATAGCCAAAAAGCTCAAGAAATTAGTAAACGCGAGGCTGATTTATCGCGGCGTATTTCGCCATGGCAGAAATTGATCAATAATGTCGCTGAACTTAAGGAGTTGGCAGCCAGTGGTGACGAACAGCTGCAAAAAGAACTAAGTAATCAGTTCAGCGATCTACAGAAAGAATTTGAAGAGTTGAAAAAGGAGCTGCGTTTTAGTGGTCCGTTCGATGACCATGACGTTATTCTGAGCATTTATGCCGGTGCTGGAGGCACCGATGCCCAGGACTGGGCCCAAATGCTGTTAAGAATGTATGTTCGCTGGGCAGAAAGCCATAAGCTTAAAGTCGAAACTATTGACCAAAGTTCAGGCGAAGAGGCTGGTCTAAAAAGTGTAACTATTAAGATCTCTGACGGAGATTTTTTGTATGGCAAGCTAGCCGGTGAACATGGCGTTCACCGTTTGGTACGTTTGAGCCCGTTTAACGCTGATAACCTGCGCCAGACCAGTTTCTCTAAGGTCGAGATTATGCCCTCAATTGATAAACCAACTGAGGTCCAAATTGACGAAAAAGATCTCAAAATTGATGTTTACCGGGCCGGTGGGCGGGGTGGCCAGTCGGTTAATACTACGGATTCAGCGGTTCGGGTCAGCCATATTCCAACTGGCATTAGCGTGGCTATTCAAAGAGAACGTTCTCAGCTGCAAAATAAGGAAACAGCGCTTAGTATTTTGCGCTCAAAACTTGTTCAACTGCAGCTAGAACAGCACGCTGAAAATCTGGCTGACATTAAAGGTCCCAGCCCCTCAGCAGAGTGGGGGAGCCAGATCAGAAGCTATGTACTGCATCCTTATAAGCAGGTTAAGGATTTAAGGACTGGCTATGAAACAACTGAGCCGGAAAAAGTTCTAGACGGCAATCTAGACCCACTAACTGATGCCTGGCAGCAAAAGCTTTAGCTGTTTGTTATACTAATATTGATGATTTTACTCGACAGAGTAACAAAAACTTATGGACAAGAGTCGGCACTGGAACGGGTTAGCTTGCATGTTGAGCCCAAGGAGTTCGTTATTATTGTCGGCCAAAGTGGGGCCGGTAAATCGACTCTGTTTAAACTGTTAACTCGTGAAGAGAAGCCAACGGCTGGCAAGATAATTGTCGGTGGCATGGATTATGACAAGCTTAAAGATAAAGATGTCCCCCTGCTGCGCCGTAAGATCGGTGTGGTCTTTCAGGACTTTAAGCTTCTAGCCAATAGAACTGTGGCCGAAAATATTGCTTTTGCCCTGGAAATTGCCGGTTTACCGACAGCTGAGATTAAACACACTGTACCAAAAGTTCTGGATGTGGTTGGTTTAAGAGGCAAGGAAAATAACTATCCAAAGGAACTATCTGGCGGCGAAAAACAACGCGTCGCCATTGCCCGGGCGATTGTCCGCCAACCAAAGATTTTGATCGCTGATGAGCCGACCGGTAACCTTGACCCTAAACACGCCTTTGACGTTATTAAAGTGCTGGAAAAGATTAACCAGTTCGGTACTACGGTGCTGTTGACAACTCATAACCAGGAAATAGTTAATTATCTGAAGCGTAGGGTAGTGACCATTAAAGACGGTAAGGTTATATCTGATAGAGCGGTTGGGAAGTACAAGCTATGAGGCTCAAGCCAAAGGCTCAACCGCCGGTTGAGAATAAAATGAACCGCGACCATAAGTTCATAACCTTAGAGCGCATCTTTAAAAACGGCTTTGTTAATTTTGGCCGCAACATCTGGCTGGCCATTGCCGCCATGGCCATGATGGCTGTTACCTTAACTATCCTGCTGTTTGCCATTGTGGCTAATGCTACCTTTTCGCATACCATTTCTGACATCACCAGCCACATCGATGTATCGGTTTATCTAAAAGACGAAGTAACGGATGAGCAGCGTAGTAGCCTTATAGTTGAGCTTAAGCAGATTGATAATGTCCAGGCCGTAGGTTATACCTCTAAAGACCAAGCCCTTAAAAACTACCGGGCCCAGAATATTGATAACCCGGAGCTGCTGGCGGCCATTTCCGAAACCGATAACCCCCTGCCAGCCTCACTGGTTATTTCCCCCAAGGATCCCAATAAACTGGACACCATTAAAGACTATTTAGATAAACCGGAAATTGAAGCCCTGCAATCTGATCCCACCAGCTACAGCGGTGACCGTAAAGCGGCCATTGATAAAATCGCCAAAGCCACCCAGTTTTTCCGCCAGGCTGGCATTATCGGAATCATTATCTTTATTATCATCTCCATGCTGATCATCTTTAACACCATTAGAATGACCATCTTTAACCGCCGTGACGAACTGGTAATTATGCGCCTGCTGGGCGCCACGCCTGGCTATATCCGGGGGCCGTTTATTGTCGAGACCATGCTTTACGGTGTAGTGGCCGCCGCCGTTTCGCTAATAGTTTGCGGCGGCTTGTTTGCCGTAGCTTCCTCAACTCTGCAGGCCAGCAGTTTGGGGCTGCTGGACATCAAGTATTCCAGTGATTACTTTAGCAACAACTTATGGCTAATTTTGACGGCCCAGATCCTGGCCGGTATAATCATAGGCGCCGCCAGCGCAGCTATTGCTACCAGGCGGTATCTTAAACTCAAGTAGACAATAAACATTTACTAATAAGAACAACAAGGTCATCGCCAACCCCAGCTAAAGCAGGGGTGAGTCGATTGACAAAATAACCGGGGGGTATGCTATTATTATGCTGTTAATGCTAAAACAAAAAGTTAGAATCGGGCATCTTATCAAGGCTGTTCTTTTGGCAGTTGTTTTAAGCCTGGGTATTTTCAGTAGTGGACTGGTTGGGGCTGATCAGTATGATGAGCAAATCCGGGTCCTGCAGGAGCAGAACGCTACTAACCAGCAAGTCGTCAACGACCTGGCTGGCCAGGCCGCCTCTTACCAGGATGCCGTAGATAAGCTTTCTACTCAAATCAATAACTTGCGCCAGGCCATTTTAGACAACCAGCACCAAAGCAACCAGCTGCAACAGCAAATCGATGAACAGCAAATTGAACTAGCCCACCAAAAACAGGTTCTGGGTATAAATATCAAGACCATGTATCTAGAAGGTGAAATCTCAACCCTGGAAATTCTGGCGGCCTCCAAAGATCTCAGTGAATTCGTTGATAAACAACAGTACCGCAACTCAGTCCAGACCAAGATAAAAACCACCGTTGATAAAATTACCGCCCTGAAGCTGGAGCTGGAACAAAAACAACGCCAGATTCAGGTGCTGATTAAGGAACAGGAAGCCCAACAGGGACAGCTGTCGGCTAACTATAGCCAGCAAAACGATATGCTCAATTATACCGAGGGCCAAAAAGCGGCTTATAACCAACAGATTAAAAATAACCAGTCTAAGATCAGTGAACTGCGCCGGGCCCAGGCCATTGAAAACGCCCGCTTGTTTGGTGGCGGTCAGATTATTCAGACCAGCCGTTGCGATATCTACCCCCAGAACTGGTGTAACGCCCCGATGGACAGCATTGTTGACACTTGGGGCATGTATAACCGCGAATGCGTCTCATGGACGGCTTACCGGGTAGCGGCTTCCGGCCGCTATATGCCTTACTGGGGTGGCCGCGGTAATGCCAACCAGTGGGACGATAACGCCAAAGCTGCCGGTATCCCGGTTGACCGTAATCCCCAAGTCGGTGATGTCGGTGTTTCTAACAGCGGGTATTATGGCCACACGGTCTATGTCGAAGCCGTCAATGGTGACGGCACCATCGCCGTTTCCCAGTTTAACCATGACTGGGGCGGCACTTATTCCTTTGCGCCACGCATGCCCATTGGTAATCTGCTGTTCATCCACTTCCCGTAATAAGACCGGTTTCTTAAGAATATTCTCAGATCTTGTTTGTTATAATCTAGGCATAAGCAACTTTATGAGGGAAACCGGTGGATTATTTAAGTCCAAATTCTGATATAGCTGTGCCGCCAGGTCCTAAGAAAAGCTGGACCTTGCCAAGAATCCTAATTGCGCTGCTTTTAACGGTGCTGGTTTTTGGCGGTGGGGTAGCCGTCGGCCGTGGCGATCTGCACCTAAAAGGCCTGAGCCTAAGTAAGACTACAACCAGCCAAGCGGCCTTCGATTACAACTCAGTCGACCAGCTCTACAACCTGCTTAAAAATAACTTTGATGGCAGCTTAGATAATGAAAAACTGCTTGATGGCATCAAAACGGGTTTGGTCAATGCTGCCGATGACCCCTACACCCAGTATTTCAATCCCGAGGACGCTAAACTCTTTAACGAGGAACTCACCGGCAGTTTTAGCGGTATTGGCGCTGAGCTTGGCACTGACGCTAACAACAACATCGTAATCGTGGCACCACTTTCGGGCTATCCGGCTGAGGCGGCCGGCCTCAAACCCAAAGACATTATTTCAGCCATTGACGGGGAGACCACCAGTGGTATCGGTGTCGATAGGGCGGTGCGCAAAATCCGTGGTGACGTGGGTACCCAGGTTAAACTGACTGTGCTGCGTGGCAGCCAGCCAGCCTTTGAGCTCACCATCACCCGCGCCCAAATAACTATTCCCAGCGTCAGCTACTCGGTAGAGGGAGTAATTGGCTATCTTAAAATCAGCCAGTTTACCAATGACACCTTAAAGCTCACCAAGGAAGCGGCCAGTGACTTTAAGACCAAGAACATTAAAGGCATTATCTTAGACCTTAGAAGTGACCCTGGTGGCTATCTCAGCGGTGCCGTCGATATCTCCAGCTTGTGGCTGGATAAGGGTAAGGTTGTAGTCGCCCAAAAACGCGGTAACCAAACCCTGGCAACCGAATACGCTAAAGGTGATGCTAGCTTAAAAGGTTTACCAACGGTCGTTTTAATCAACAGTGGCAGCGCCAGTGCCAGTGAGATTACGGCTGGAGCCTTGCGCGATAACGGTGCAGCTACCATTGTCGGTGAGAAAAGCTTTGGCAAAGGCAGCATCCAGCAAGTACAGAGTTTGCCCGGTGGCGGTGAACTGAAAGTCACCATTGCCCGCTGGTTTACACCTTCGGGCAAGAACATCGACAAACAAGGTATTACGCCTGACATTGAAGTTCTAATAAGCGACGACGACCAAAAGGCCGGCCGCGATCCCCAAAAAGACCGGGCCACCCAAATCCTAAGCGCTAAAATCCAATAAAAACTGGCAACCAGACCCCTGTTCGTGCTAGTATTTAGGCATTAATGTGAAGCGAAGGGAATAAGCGTGGCAGCCAAGGCCAAGCAAACTAAATATATATTCGTGACCGGTGGTATGTTATCGGGCGTCGGTAAAGGCATCACCGCCGCTTCAATCGGCACCATCTTAAAAACCCGCGGCTTCTCGGTTAACATCCAAAAGTGCGACCCTTATCTTAACGTCGATGCCGGTACCCTCAACCCGGCCGAGCATGGCGAAGTCTTCGTAACCCGCGACGGCGCTGAAGCCGACCTGGATCTAGGCCATTACGAGCGGTTTTTAGATGTCGAGCTAACACAGGCTTCTAGCTTGATGTCGGGTACAATCCTGCTGCAGGTAGTTGAGAACGAGCGGGCCGGAAAGTACCTTGGCAAAACAGTTCAGATTATCCCGCATGTTACCGATGCCGTCCAAGCTGACATTATAGCCACTGGCCAGGACTTTGATATCCATGTGGTGGAAATCGGTGGTACTGTCGGTGACTACGAGAGCTTGAGTTTTATAGAAGCTATCCGTGAACTATCCATCCGTTTTCCCCAGGATTGTTTGTTTGTTCATGTTGTATACATTCCTTACCTTAGCGCTAGCCGAGAGTTTAAGACTAAACCAGCTCAAAACGCTGTACGTGAGCTGCGGGGACTGGGAGTTGTGCCTGATGTGCTAGTAGCCCGGTCCGAAACCAAAGCGCCGCGAACAGTACTGGCAAAACTAAGCCTATTTTCTGGCGTCGAACAAGAAGCCATTGTGTTGCTACCCAATGCTCCAACCATCTACCAGGTACCGCTGAGCTTGGAAGCAGCCAAGATCGGTGATGTTATTATGTCTCGACTCGGTCTGCGTAACCACCGTGCCGATATGGCTGCTTGGAAAAGGGTCGTCAAAAGCGCCCTGACCAATTACCGCCGGACGGTTCGGGTAGGTGTCATCGCCAAATATCTGCACAACCAAGACACTTATATGTCGGTCTTTGAAGCTTTGCGCTCGGCCGCCTGGGCTCTGCAAGTCAATGTTGATATCGTCTGGGTTAACGCCCAAATGTTGCCGAAAGATAAAAAGGAACAAGCTATCTTACCAACTCTTGACGCTATCTTAGTGCCCGGCGGTTTTGGTCCCAGAGGCATCGAAGGTAAAATCCTGGCGGCAACTTACGCCATGGACAACAAAGTGCCATACCTGGGCCTTTGTCTGGGCCTGCAGGTAGCTTTAATTGCCGCTGCCCGCCGGGCTGGGCTAAGTAAAGCCAATTCCACTGAATTTGATCCCAACACGCCTGACCCGGTAGTCAGCACTATGGCTGAGCAAATCGGCAAAGAAAACACTGGTGGCACCATGCGACTAGGTAATTATCCCTGCCTGGTAGAGCGGGGGACTATGGCCAGGAAGGTTTATGGGCAGGAAAAAATTGTTGAGCGCCACCGCCACCGCTATGAGGCGAATAACTCTTACCGTGACCAGTACCCGGCTTGGGGCATCAAGGATAGCGGCGTTAGTCCCGATAACACTTTAGTGGAAATGATAGAGGCCCTGGACCACCCGTACTTTGTATCAACGCAAGCTCATCCGGAATTCCTTTCACGTCCGGCCCGGCCGCACCCCCTGTTTGAGGGTTTGTTAAGGGCTGTCCTCAACCGCTAAGTTGCTTTTCTAGCACTCTTATGCTATAATCTAAGAATGGCCGAAATACCAAAGACTTCTACGGGCGACCCAAGCACGTTATTAGCTAACGCTTACCCAGATCTGGCTGCTATTCGTGAAGGTCAACAAGTATCACCGCAAATTGCCAGTCTCTGGGGTGAGGCCTTTAATCGAAAAATCATTACTCTTTCCAGAAAAGAACAACTTAACGCCGAGGAAGTCAATTTTATTGATAGTGTCGTAGACCTTGGCTCGCGTAATGTTCACTTTCTGTTGGAAAGATATGACTTCTCACTACCAGAGGACACCGATCAAAAATTTGCTATGGTGACCAGGCGGTTATTTATAGCCGCGTCTACCATACGCGAGAATGCGGCCAGCAAAGGTGCGCCTCTGCCTGAGACGGATTGGCCAGCCTCATCAACGGTTCTGAAAGATAAATGGGCCTATGCCCGTCTGATGAATTTTATGACCGCTACGGCCGGATTACTCTACCGGCACGCCCATCGTGATTTACGTTCACCAATGGAGGACTATGCAGCCAATATTGTACTTCTACCCGGTGTGTTAGCCGAGCACAGCGGACCTATAACTATAGATCCTTATCTAGCTGGTAACTTTGGCGTACTAGCCGCCAAGTACGGGATTATAGAAGCTCAACCCGGTGTTGAGTAGATTTATTCGACGCTAACTTCAGTCCGAGGGATGCTGCGGCCGCTGAACTTCTTAACCCGGCGGTCCTTAAACTGAACAATACCGTCTTTAGCGGCATGGATAGTGTAGTTACGGCTCGCAAATGTACCATTACCAGCCCGCTTGGTCATACCAACCTGACGGACAATGACGTCACCAGTTTTAACGGCCTGGCCGCCAAATACCTTAACTCCCAGCCGTTGGCCGGGACTATCATGGACATTTTTGGCTGTGCCGCCGGCTTTAGTCTTACTCATCTAGTTGCCTTTTCTAATACTAATAGTTCACGGGCAACAATTTGGTCTTCACGGAAGTAAAGCAAATCGTTGCTTTTAATATGAACGAAATCTACCCGATTGTATCCCATATCTGTTAAATGGTCAATAACGGGCAGGTGCTTAAAGCCATTTTTGGTTCGCCAGGCTGGCACCGCCAAAGCAAGTCTTTGGCCGGCTCTTAGCTGCGGGCTTAAGTTTTTTAGAAACTTCTTAGTTATGGTATTAGCATCAGAAATTATTTCCCGCAGTTTATCTTCCGCTGGCAGGGAAGCCAGCGGACGGCCTAAAAAGACTTCACTGGCGAGCGCACTAAAGCGTGGCCACTGGTGGTTAGTAGCGTCAGCTTTTTCTATGACCACCTGGCCTTCAATCTGCGGGTATTTATCTATTAACCATTGGATGTTAGTTTTAGAGTATTCGACCAACCGGGGCTCAATATCTGTACCCATGACGTGGTAGCCCATCAGCAGGGCTTCTTGCAGTATCACGCCAGTGCCACAAAAAGGGTCTAAAATGCGAACCTTTTCGGGCGGTTTTGGCACGGCCAGGTTCAGGATAATCTGGGCCAGTTTTGGTGGCAGCATGCCAACCCGCGCATCGCGCTTTGGCCGGGCCTGGTCACGGGCGCCATAAGCTTCAATGTCCTGGACAAAGAAAGTCTGGGCCAGGTACGTCTGTTGGCCATCACGCACCAGCAGCAACTCCCACGCACCGCGTTTAATTAAATTGTTGTGCAGAACCTGGGCGGTATTTAGCTCCAGATTTTTGTTTGGCACAATC
>Ga0209541_10005145_pt1 | contig 22879 bp, 28 predicted proteins | sample RifCSPlowO2_01_FD_184027 | JGI IMG/M metagenome (GOLD analysis project Ga0209541, IMG submission 184027) | Groundwater microbial communities from Rifle, Colorado - Rifle CSP2_plank lowO2_0.1 (SPAdes) (version 2) | ecosystem: Environmental > Aquatic > Deep subsurface > Groundwater | place...
GGCCATAAAGTATAATCTTTGGAAAGCAACAGGCAAGGAAATCTTTGCGCCCCTTCCGACCATTATCGCATCACATTTGGTAAACTCGAGCATTTTCTTTGCATCCCCCTCGTTCCATACATCCCCATTGCCCACTACCGGCAGGGAAACATTCTCCTTTATCTCTTTGATGATATTCAGGCATGATTTTCCGGAATATCCCTGCATAATCGTTCTTCCATGGACAATCAGCATGTCTGCGCCTGCCTTTTCTATGATTTGCGCATTTCTTAAGGCATTCAGGCTTCTAAGTGAGCCGCCAATCCTGATTTTAATGCTTACCGGGACATCACTTGATGATTTCAGGGCCTCAACAATCTCTTTTATTTTTGCGGGCCTTCTTAGCAGCGCCGCGCCCGCTTTCTGGGAGAGAATCTTCTTCTCAGGGCAGCCCATATTAAAATCAATCATATCGCAGTTTGTCTCTTCCCTTGCTATTTTTACCGCTTTTTTGATTAGCCCAATGTCAGTTCCAAACAACTGCACCGCTAAAGGATGCTCTTTGCCTGTTGTTTTTAAGACATTAAGCGCTGCTTTGGTTTTTCCTGTTATGGCCTTTGCATTGACAAGCGGGACTACAACAAGCCCTGCCCCGTATTTCAGGCATTGCATCCGGAAAGGCAAATCTGTGAATCCTGAAATCGGGGCCAGGAATACCCTGCTTGGAAAGTCTATACTTATTTTTCCAAGTTTCATTCCAATAAGTCTATGCCTATTTTTTTAAGTTTCATGCAAATAATACCTCACCCGAAAAGTCTATGCTTATTTTTCCCGGTTTCATGCCAATAAAAGAGATTATTGATATAAAAATGTATTAATCCCTAAGATTTTAAGAAATTGCTGTTAAAAGACATTTGGCAGAAAACCCCTAACTGACCTATCAGCTCCAAAATAATAGCCCTATCCAAATCCCCCCTAGCAATCTTTATAAATCACCCAAAACTCGGGATTTAAGAGGTGTTCAGGCATCTCAGCTGATTCTGATGATTTAATGAAAATGTCAATGAAAAAACAATTAATAGAGGATTTGAAGGTCTTAGGTAAGGAATGTGCAATTTGTAACGGTAAGATAAGTGAGCCACATCATAAATGGAAAGAGAAAAGGGTATACTATCTTGATAACAGTTTATTCCAGATTAGGTATAAACCAGTGTTAAGGGACTTACTTAATGGATTCTCTATTCTACCCACTAGAAATAAGACAAAACAAAAGGTAATTGTAATTGAGGATATAGCTGAAGAAGCAAGACCTGTTTGGGAGAGGGTTTTAGAAAAAGGGGATATAGAAGATAGGTTATTTTACCAAAATGTGTTTTCAGAAGAAGGAAAAATAGTTCATCCAAGAATAGATGTTAAAGACTTCGTTATCGGTTCTCCTTACGAAAAAGCAGCCGACGACTATTTTGGGCTAATGCAGTACAGGCGGGGTTTTTTAGAATTTTTAGAGGAAGAGGCTATCAGAAAGAATAAAGATATCCCTAATTTAGAAGAAATAATCAAGAAAACAAGGGAAGATTTCCATAACAAATTCGGAATAAGATTGTATAGCCTATGCAAAAAGGGAAAAAATGGAAAACTAGTTGATGAAAAGCTAGTCTTGAACTTCCTATTCGATGCTGCAACAAATGATGCTGATTATTTTTTGCTGACAGATGATCCAGATATATCAGACCAGTTTATTAAATGCTATCATCAGCTATGCACTGATGTTGTAAGCTATAATTTTGCAAAGCGATACAAAGAAAATCCGAATAAGTATAAAATAGCACATCAATGTAATGATGCACATTTTTTTATTGCAGTCCCTGAAGAAGAATTAGATGATTTAAGATATAGGGAAGGGAGAAAAAATATGGTTGCAGTGTGGGATGCAAAATGCATTCATCATGATGGGGCTATAATGAATGTTTCCTATTTGCGGAATGATTGTGACGAATTTCTAAAAATAAAAAGTGAAACTGGCAGAAATACTAATTTATTCGGGGATTTTAATTGCACTATGACTAAAGGCAAGGATGGTAAAGGGTATGCTTATTTTTTTAAAGATGTGAAAGCAAGAAACGAGATTAATGATATTATACTAATTCCTTATCTGACTCAAGATTGGGTGAAACTTAGGAAGAACAAATAAAAATTTAATTTTTTGGCAGTTCTTTTAAAAGAGAGTAGTTGAGGTTCTTCAGCTCGGCAGGGGTAATAAATATGCAGGGTATTTTGTGCTTTTTGTATAATTTGTTTTTGAGGACTTTCTTTTTCCAGCTGCCCGGAAACCCGCCGTAAAACTCAATATAAGTCCTGTATTTTGGCATGTAAAAATCAGGAACGCAAGGCCATCCATCTAAGATAAGATTCTCGCTCTCATAGCTGCATTCAATCCCTTTCTCAAATAAGAAATCAGCAATCTTTTTCTCTCCCCCGCTTCTGACCTTAAATCCCTGTCTTGTTTTTATATGTGGCATGAAAGGGTTGTTCTTTCCGTTCATGAATTTCTTTTTGAATTCTTCTGGATGCCCAATAAAAAATTCCTTTAACTCCCTGCTTCTTTCTTTCCTTATATTAGGATGCTCCCTCCACCACGCTGTAACCTTCTTGTCTATAAGCCTTGCAATCTCAGGATTCTTGGAATATTTTGCATTTATTATCCTAGAAATCTTTTTCCTTAATTCAGGATTTTTGTAAGCAAGAGTTATGCTCCTCTTTCTTCTTTCAAGGATTTCAGGATGCTTTCTCATATAGGAAATGGAAATTTTCTGAGCATTCCTCATAAACTTAGGATGCTCTTTGCAATACTCTCTCATTGCCCCGCTCTTCTTTACTTTCCAAAAGGGATTTTTCCTAAAAAATTCGTTCTTTAACTCACTCAGCTCTTTCCTTTCAGAAACAGAAAAATGCCTCCCCTTCCAAGGCGAAGAATGAGTTTTATAATATTTTTTCAAAGTCAGGGAAATCTTTTTCCTAACCTCTTTTGATTTAGGGGATTTGCGATAACCTCTCTTTTGCATGATAGAGAATAATGATATTCATATAAAAAATCTTGCCCCCGCCCTTACTCTGTAACTGCTAAGCGGGATACTTGCATAAGAATAAAAACTATTTACCGGCCTTCTTTTTATGCCTTTCTTCAATCAAAATAAAACAAAAATGAAAATAAATAAGCTTATTTTTTCCAGACTCTTGCCTGCACTATTGCTGCGGCGATAAGCGACACTGCCAGGAAATACCAGGGATTAACACTCTTAACCCAATTCATCGCAGCGGGCCAGATTGCTACTGCAAACAGCACAAAAGCAGCAACAGCAAGTTTTACCAGAGCCAAATCAGGCAACTTTAGCCTCTTCAACTGTTTTTCAAACATTCTCTTACCTCCTTTTTGATGAATAGATTAAGAATTTCTTCTATAAAAACCCTTCCCCAAACTCCTCCACCCATAACACCTAAACTCGCCTAGATTAGAAACCTATCTTCTCTTTTTGAACCAGTTAACAAAAAATAAATATCCTATAAAGAATGCAGGTCCGGAAATTTGTACAGCCCAGGATAGCATATACCATTCAAATGAGGGATTCCTCAGTATTAATATAATATACAATAATCCTGCTAGAATAAAAGCGATTCCTCCAACTATCTCATATTTCCAGGATATTAACAGAACAATCAATAAAATAAATACTGGAATATTGTGCATGAATAATCCGAGCATAGTCCCCCAGAAACCCAGTTTCATGTCAAAGACATCAAGGGAGAAAAGGGCCAAAAACAGGATAAAGATTATTGACAAAATCCTGGGTGTCCAATATACAAATTTGCTGATTTTTTGTTTTTTATCTGCCTTTTTTTTAACCTTCTTTGCCATTTAATAAAATGGCAATTAGAATATAAAAATCCTTCCCAAAACTAAAAAGGCTGAACCAGGCCTGCACTATAACTGCTAAAAGAAATACCTCAATTAGAAATTAAAATCCCTCTTCCCCGCTATCTTCAATTTCATCTTCTGTAACATCAACAGATTCCTGCTGTGTTTCATCAGACTGGCCAGAAGTCTTTTTGGGCATATTCTCTGCCTTTCCTATCACTTCGATATTGCCCATCTTTCCCGCTGTGAGCTGCTTCTCTCCCTGAAACTCTCCGGTATATCCCTTGTTAATTTTTATTCTGTCGCCTGCCTTAACCTTATCCACATCCTGATTCCATAAACTCAATTTAACAGTTCCAGAATAATCCTTTAGAGTTGCGGTAGCAACCCTCAAATCCCTGCCGGATTTGTTGAAGGTTCTTGCTTCAGAGACCTCAATTACATCCGCCTCTAAATCAACATCCCCCTGCCCGACTTTCAATTCAGATATGTTCATTTTATTTTAATTGCGTGATAATTGCTTGTTATCCTGCTTTATAAATTTTCGCCACCATTCTAAGCCCTGCTTTATAACTGCTAAAAGAAATGCCCCATTAAAAATTAAAAAAGCTTGACTGGGGGATTTATGGGAGGGCGTCCTCTGGGCCCCCTTGCCACCCACCTTCTTCTCCCGCCATCTTCATACTTCATTTCCCTGAAACATTTTTTGCAGAGCATTTTTCTCTGGTAATAGCAGATTTTTCCCACTATCCTTTTCCCGCATTTGGGGCATTTGGTATTGAGCCTCCTTTTCTTGATCACTTTTTTAACCTCTTTTTTGATTGCCCTCTTAACCCATTTTTTCATGCCAGAATAAGACAAGAATTCTATAAAAACCCTTCCCCCCCACCTTTCTTAACTATATTTGCTTATCCTTTCAATTTTTGAGAACGGGAAAGGCCTTTTGTTTGACATAAAGGTGTTGTATCTCATGAACTTATAGCTTTCAGTGTTCCATGACTCGCAGAATTCTGCAAGGGCCCTGTTTCTTTTATTGGAAAAGACAACAATCAGCCAGTTTATGAATGAAATAAAAAATACAAGCTTCCCCCACAAACCCAGAATAATCCCTGAAACAATGCAGACAAGTATCCTGAACCATCCCTCTTTTCTCTCACTAAACTTCTTTGCTGGCATAATTAAATAAGTCATATATAATTTAAAAATCCTTCGCTAAAATCTTTAATCAAGTATGATGCTATGGGCTTCGGCAAGGATTTGCCTCTTTGCCCTGTCAATTCTTTTGAAAGCCTCTTCTGTGCTTTTTTCCAAATCAGACCTCAATTGCGAGACTTCCGCAGGTGTGGAAAATAAATTCCTTGTCTTGAGGGGGTATCTCATCAAATATCCTGAAGATGTAAGAGTGCAATAGTTTCCAGTTTCGGCCATAAAAATTATCATAAATCCGAATATAAAAACCCTTCCCCCAACTTCCTTCTTATCTCTCCGAATCTCCTAGAACCTAGCCCTGCTCCTAACTGCTAAACAGAATACCTAAATTAGAATTACTAGCCACCAAACAATTTCCTGAACCAGCTGATGACGCTTTGGATCATGCCCGCGCTTATGCACTTACCATTTACGCAGACATTTGTTGAGCATTCAAAATTGTTCTCGCAGGCCCCCTCTTCTTCCATTTGGGACTTCATATTGTCGTCTATCGAGCAGTAAAGCTTGTTTATTCTTAGCCCGTAGGGCAGGCACTTTTCATTATAGAAGCAGCCGAATTTGCATTCTGTTGTGATATTCACAACCTCGCACTTCTCCCTGCAAACCCCATCTGGGCAGAGCCTTGTTTTCTTAGGGCACTTTTCTATTTTCTTGCATTCAGTTACGTTTCCTGCAAAATCACACACGCAGTTTTCAGGGCATTCAAACGCTTCTTTTGAAACAACAAACAGTCCTGTCTTGCTGTTGATATCATAATCCAGAAGTCCTATTGTGAAATCAATAACCCTCCTCTTCTCGCCAACCTTCAGCTTGATAACCTCTGTTCTCGGATTTTTTTCATCTTTGAGTTTTATCTGCAAAACCGCATATGGCTCTGCATCAGTGCATTTTGCAATAGAATATTCTACACGGGCAGTAGTCTGGGTTGCTGTTTCTTGTGTTGACGTTGCAGTGCTTTGTGCTGTTTGCTGGGGCAATGTGTTTCCCTGTTTAAGAGGGCTGCTCATTATAACATTTCCTGTAAGAGTATCATATTTTTCTATGACTGCAACATATTTTTCTGTAACTGCTGCAGTCTTTGTTGTTGATACTGCTGTCACTGGCTGCGCTACTGCCGCATTTTTTTCTTCAACTGCCACAGCACATTTTGGCACGAACAAATCATTGAACTTGATTTCAAGGGGCAAATCTTCAAATTTTGCTATCTGGCTCATCTGCATCTTGAATTTCTCATTTAACCTCACACTCATATATTCTTCCTTTGTCTTTTTGCAATCCAGTTCGCATCCATAATAGCATTTTTTTGTTGATTGTGCTTCACATTTCTTTCCAATCTCGCAGGTAGTCATTGCAATCGCGCATATCTCTCCTTCTCCTGATTCACATATCCCATTCCCACAGGCACTTGGCTGCACGTTGCTGCTTCCAGGGCATTCATTATAAATTTTAAATGAATTTATGCCACATTTTTCTGTTTCATTGCTGCAGCGCTCGTTGCACGATTCCTTTGCATAATTCTTCCATACCTCCGCTGGCTTGCAAGATGTTTCTCCGCCAGACTTTTCTTCATAGCCATCATAGCACTGCCAGTAGGCATTCCTGTACCAATAAATTGCAGGTATTGGAGTAGTAGAAGTTGGTTGCGTTGGCTCCAAGCCGATTGTCAGATAATCGCTTTCACTTCCTATAATCTTGAATTCTGCTTTGTTCTTGTTATAATCAGAAGCATGCGCAATAGCGACGTATTTTCCCTCTTTCAAGCTATAGATTACTGCAGAACCCGCAGAAGTATCTGCTGAAGCAACAGAAGTTCCATAACTATCTTGGACAATAACCTTTGCATTAGTCAATGTCTTTCCAGTTGTTTTGTCCTGCACTGTTATCTTTATGTTTCCTGTTGCTGTTCCTGCCCTTTTTAAGGTAATTGTATAATGATTTCCTATGTTCGGGCCAAGATTAATCTCTGCCTTGTCAGAAGTATAGCCCTCTGCATATAATTTAGCTGAATATCTTCCTTCCTTCAGCCCTGAAAATTCTGCATAGCCCTTTGATGTGTCTCCTGAACCAATTAAATTTCCTGATGAATCATACACATGAATCTTTGCATGATACAATTTAACGCTGTCGCACCTGCACGGTGTTTCTTTTGTCGTAGAAGTGCATGTCTCGCATATGCTTTCAACAATATCTATACGAATAAGCCCTGTCCATGTTTCCTGCTTGATGCATTTGCCATCATTACAGCCTTGGAGGCATGCATATGCAATCCTATCATATCTTCCCTCCAGGCAAATACCTTCGCTAAGTTGTGTGCCAGAACAACTGTCCCATATCTCCCCAGATTCTGTTTTCACATAACCTTTTATATAATAATCCTCACTATCAGAATCTATGCATAGTGTCTGGGGTTCTTGGCTTTTGCAAGTTCCCTCTGAACAGCCATATAAACAATCAGTACATGAAATAGTCGAGGGAGAAGCAACACATTTTGAAAGAGTAGTTCCTGCATTTTCACATTTGTGAATTGTTGTTTCTGTGCATGCCTGCAACTCCTTGCAATAACTATTATAAGTTTTAGTGGGGCAATTAGTATCGCTATAGCAATTTACCAGACAAACCTCTTGTTTTATCAGGGATTTATCACATGAACTATACCATCCCTCTTGCTGTGTTCCTGTATATTCGCAAGCAGCCTTGCACCCGCTGCAATTAGCATTCATAATTAACTGCTCATTTTGATACCATCCCTCTTGCTGTGTTCCTATTTGCTGGCAAGAGATAGCAGTCTCAGCAGAAACCAACAATGAAACTAAAGGTAGCAGAAAAAACAAGCTCAAAAAGATTAATGCAAATGCCCTCTTTCCCATAATAAAGAATAATGAATAAGGATATTTAAATCTTTTTTATTAAAAATAAGGAAAAAATTATATAAAAACCTTCTTTACTGAATCCCAAACATTTTCCTGAACCAGTCAATAATCGCCTGAATTAAACCAGAGCCCAAGCACTTTCCGTCTATGCAAAGATTGCTTATGCACTCAAAATTATTCTCGCATTGCTCGTCATTTTCCATCTGGAACATAAAAACCCCCTCAATCGAGCAATATTTTTCCTCCTGCCTGTTCCCAAAGGGATAGCATTTTCCCAAAAATGGGCAGGAGTCCCTGCAGAACAGGAATTCCTCTTTCCTTTCTTCTTTCGGTTTTTCTTTTTCAGGTTCCTTTTCTTCTGGGGGAATGGGCTCCTCCTTTGGCTCGGGATAACATTCTTCTGCGACGCTGAACTCGTCTACGCCGCATAAAAAATTGCTTGTTTTGAAGCATTTATTGTTACAAAACGCTTTGGCATCTCTCTGCCATTCTTCCGCTGTTTTGCAAACATCCTCACCTGTCGCTGTCTTTTGCTCTGTTCCATCGTAACATTTCCAGTATGCATGCAAAAATCCCTTTCCGCTTATCTGCTCTCTCGTCGCATTTGTGGACTGAACGCATTCAAATTCAGGATAATCTAAAAAGCCATCTATTGCACTAGTGGCTTGCCCTCCGCAAGAGCTTTTCCATGTCAGCGTTGGTGCCGGAGAGGGAATCTCTGTTTCACAGACGGTTGTCACATTCATCATCATGCTCTTTTCATCTGTGATATTCTTGCATGTTATATTTGCAGGAGAAGCAACCTCTGCTATGCAGAATGCATATTTTCTTTTGTCTTCACTTGCAACTATGCCTCCAGTCCATGAGCATCCAAATTCATTGTTATCCGTATAGCATTCCCTTGCTATGCTCGAACATCCCGGAGCATCAAAATCCTCACCACATCTTTGAACCAGTTCAGCGTCGGCAAAAAGGCACCATACGTACTCTTTAATATAATACGTATAATTCATTTCATAAGAGTAGGTGTTCTTTGGAGGCAAAGCCTCTATACATCCGTGCTCAACACACTGTTGCATAATACGCTCAATACCCTCATAATCTTGCTTAAGAGGCCCGCATGCAGACCATCCGGGGCCGAAATAAATAACAGGAACGAGAGACGTGCCGCAACCCCGCCTCATAGCCATCTTGGAGAATAATTCTGCGTTTTCGGGAACAGACACATCATAATACCTAATCTCTATTTGAGGATATTTTTCCTTTAACTGCAACAGGACCTTCTCTGTCTTTTTGCAGTCAGCACATTTTTCTTTATAAAAAAAGTATATCGGAAGTTTGCCGCTGTTCAAGACAATTGTAGCAGGTGCCCTGCATTTAAACTCAATATCCTCATTATTTCCGTCCATTGTAGTGTAAGGAACAGGCTCGAGTAAATAGTCATACCTGTCGCAGCTGCTCTGCCATCTGAGAGTTTTCCCTTTTTCCTCTGAAACCCTCACAGTGCATTCGTTTGTCCCAGAACAGGAAAAGTTGCCTCCATCAGGATAGCACATATGCTGTGAGGAGGAATTTGCAAATACGCATTTTACTTCTTCCTCTATAATTTCATAAACATAAGGGGCTTGTATTCCACTGCAATCGAATTCAGCAGAATCATTCTTTCCATCAAGTATGCTGTATGCAAATCCCCCGCAGGAACTTTTCCATATGATTCTTTGTCCAATCGCCCTTCCGGCGACATCAGCAGTGCAAGAGCCTATACCCGAGCATTCAAACCTGCCGTCATCACTATAGCATTTCTGCTCCGAATCAGAATTTGCAAATGAACATTTGATTTCTTCTTTAACAATTACAAACTGCAGAGGAGAGGTAAGGTAAAATGATTCTTTGTCTTGCCCGCAAATATATTCAGCCTGTTCATAGATTCCATCTATTATTATTTCTGTTTCGCCCCTGCAAGAGCTTTTCAATTTCAGTGTTTTTCCCTTCTTCCCGGATATATTTAATACACAGGAATCCTTTGCCGAACATTCGTATTGTCCATCTTCTGTGTAGCATTTCTGTTCTGAACCAGAATTCATAATCGAGCGGGGCTGCCTTTGCAGGAATACACACTTAACCTGCTCCTCAATAGTTCCTGTTTCTCCAGCGGCTTTTCCGGTTATCCTGCCAAGGACTGATGCGGAAACCAAAGGCAATAGCAAGAAGAACAAGCTAAGAAAAATCAGTGCAAATGCCCTCTTTTTCATAATTTAGTTAAGCAAAAGAGATATAAAAACTCATCGCCAAAATCTTTAATCACCCCAAGAATTTTCTCTATAATTAATCCGCCTTTCTTTTTCGCGGGAAGCCTTTCTCCGGTCATAAGAACAAAGCCTTCTTTCCAATTCATTCAAGGAGTTATTTACCTCTTTTTGGCTTATATTCCCTGAAAGAGTTACTCTTGGGTAATTTGAACCCTTATACCTAAGGGTGAGGCATCCTTCCCCCAAAATTATATCAATGTTTTTTGGCATATTATAATGCTTTTTCATATGCCGACTGCTTTTTTTGTTTTTAAAAATCTGCCGATTAAGTACCTTTATCCCTGCGCTTTGCTCTAGTAATCTTTAAATATTTAAAAATCTTGGATAAAACATGGTAGATATAGAAAGGAGCGTAATAAAATCATTTAATCTTGCTAAGAGGGATATATATGATTTGAAGGGCAAGGTGGAAAATTTGATGGATATGCAGAGAGAATTGCAGAAAAGATTAGGCGGCTTGAGGGCAGATGAAGTGAAATTGTATGAAATGTTTCACAAGAAAAGCCCAAAAAAAAGAGCGAAAGCCAAAGCAAAAAAGAAGAAGATAATCATCAAGAGGCATCATGCTATTTACGTTGCTCCCAGGGGAGGCCATAAATTCCATCTAAGGAATTGCCCATTTGCGCAGAACATAAAGCCAAAGAATCTAATCAGGTTCAAATCAAAGACAAAGGCGCTGAACAAGGGGTTTAAGCCCTGCACATGCATTAAGTAAGAATAAGGATTTCTGCATAATTATATAAATAAGTTCGCATAATCTTTTGCATGGAAGATACAAAAAAAGAGAGTAACTGCCCGTTCTGTGATATAAATCCCGAGAAAACACGGATTCTGGATGGAACAGGGTTATCCTTTGCTGTTCTTAGCAATCCTGCCTTGTTAAAAGACCATACTTTGGTAGTCCCAAAAAGGCATGTAGAAAAGATTTCTGAATTAACTGAAGAAGAGCTCAAGGATTTGCTGAATCTTACAATAAAAATGCAAAGTCTTATTCTGAAGAAATTTATCGGTTGTGATATACGCCAAAATTACCGCCCATTTATCAGGCAAGGGAGACTTAAGATAGACCATATGCATTTTCACCTGCTCCCAAGAGAATCAGAAGATGAGCTTTATAAAAAAAGTATGATATTCGAAAGAGAGTTGTTTAAAGATTTAACAAAGGAAGAATTAAATGAATCACAAAAATTTTTGATGGAATAATATGGACATAAAGAGGTATCTGAAACAATTAGAGGCAGAATTTAAGACTTTTAAGCATCCGCCCGTTTTTACATGCGAAGAAGCAGAGAAATACAGCAACAACATAAGAGGGATTCATTCAAAGAGTCTCTTGTTAAAGGGCAAAAAATCAGAAAAGTTTTATCTTGTTATTATCCCGGCAAATGAAAGATTAGATACTAAAAAACTTTCAGAATTAACTAATAATAACTTGGAATTTGCTGATGACAAGGATTTGACAAAGGTTTTTGGGGTTTCTGTAGGGGCGGTTTCGCCATTTGCATTGATTAATGACAAGAAAACCAGCATAAATATCTTGATTGACAAAGATATATGGAATTCAGATTTCGTAAGCTTTCACCCCAATATAAATACAGAAACATTAGAATTGACCTCTCCGGATTTTCACAAATATATAAATTCATTAAAAAACAATCTTAAGATTATAAACTAAAATGAACAAAGAGATTAAGGCGATTGTTTTTGATGCAGGAGGGGTCTTATTTGAAACAGACTGGGCATCTGTAAAAAAGGAGATGATGAAAAAATACAATTTTTCTGTTTTTCTTTATTCAGACTATCCTAAAAAAATCCAGAATAGATTCAGGGGCCTTACAAGGGGCAGGATATCTTTCAGGAAGGTTATAAGAGAGCTGAGCGGATTTGAAGAGATAGATGAAATAGTAAATGACTATAAAAAATCATTCATAAAACACCAGAAAATCAACAGGGAATTGTTCGGTCTGATAAAAAGGCTGAAGAGAAGGTATAATATTTTCTGCCTTACAAATACAAATGACATTCATTTTGAGGCGAATATAGAAAATAATCTATTTAAACATTTCAAGAAAACCTACTCCTCCTGCAAGATTAAGCTAAAGAAGCCGGATAAGAGGGCATTTCAGATAATTTTTAGGGAAAATAAAATTCCTAAAAAAGAAACAATTTTTATTGATGATAAGAAAGAGAATCTTGCAGCCGCAAAAAAGCTCGGCATAAAGACAATTTTATTCAGGAATAATAAACAACTGATTAAAGATTTTAAAAAATTTGGAGTAAAGGCATGAACAAAGACGAATTCCTTAAGCAGAGAAAATCTTTAAATGCTAGGATTTTCTATGCCCCAAAAATTAAAAATGGATAAACAAGAATTTTTGAAGAAGATTGAGGTTGAACTAAAAATATCCCAGAATTCTGAGTATACAATCAGGAACTATATTCTTTCTAACTCCGCCCTGCTTGATTTCTGCAAAAAAAATCCAGAGGAGATTGGCGTTGATGATGTCAAGTTATTTATGGCAGAAAAATTAAGCAGCAAGTCGTCCTCATACTCAATACTTTTCCTTGCGGCAGTAAAGTATGCTTATTTCAATCTTCTTAAGAATGACATAACCCTGGAGATTAAAAGGCCCAAGAAGGAAAAGAGGATTCCGGTTGTCCTGAGCAAGGAGGAAGTGAGAAGGTTTATTGATTCATTGCATAACAAAAAAAGCAAATTGATGATAAGCCTTATGTATGCCTGCGGTTTCAGGGTTTCAGAGCTTACAAACCTGATGACTGATAATCTGGATTTCGCCGAGAGGATAGGGCACATAAGGCAGGCAAAAGGCAAGAAGGACAGAATCTTTAACATTCCTGCATTTCTTTTTGATGAACTGAAAGAGCAGGCAGAGGAGCAGAAAAAACTCGGGCGGGAATTTTTGTTCAGCGGGCCAAAAGACAGATTATCTTCAAGAAACATGCAAAAGATAGTCAAGAAAGCCGCAATCAAGGCAGGAATAACAAAAAATATTCACCCCCATACATTAAGGCATAGCTTTGCTACACATCTTCTTGAGGATGGAGTTGACATAAGAAAGATACAAGAGCTGCTTGGGCATTCAAGTTTGTCTACCACAGAATTGTATACCCATATTTCTGCAGAAGAACTGAAAAAGATTCCATCTCCACTTGACAGCCTGATGAAAAAAGAGGACGAAACAAACAAGTAATATTATCTAACTCTTCTTTTCGAGGTCCTTGAATTTAACAGAATGCTGCTCACCGCCGCTCCCCCAGTTTTCAAGTTTTTCTTCATGAATAACTACTGTTACTGCCTGGGCAGGCATACCAAATCCTGTAAAAACTTCAGTTATCTTTTTTATCAGTTCAGGTTTTCTTTCTTCTGGCATAGGCCAGCTGTCGATAGTTACTATTGGCATTTTATCCTCCTGTCAGAAGAAACATATTCAGGCTTAAAATACCTTCCCTAAAATAAAAATTTAAAAGTCCATCCTGAATTCCAAGCCATGCTGTCTAAAGCCCTTCCTCCTGTACAATTCATGAACTTTTTTCCTTTCATCCCTGCTTGTCGCGATAAGCTTGTAGCATCTCTGTCCTGCTTCTTCTATAACATTGTCTATTAACCTCGCAAAACAAATTCCTCCCCTGTATGCCTCATCAACATAAACATCCTCCATTAATCCAAAGGGCTTTTCATGCAGGTCATTTTTCATTATGTAAAGATAAGCCCTTGCGATTTCCCTGCCTTCTTTCTCAATGAAGAATTTTATTCCCCCGGCTTCTACTTTTTTCTTTTGTATTTCCATATTTTTTAAAGTATAAAATCCTTATAAGAATTATTCCTTGTTTTCATTTTTTGCAGAATACCGGATTATCATTTTTCTCGTATGGCTGTATAATGCAATCACTAAAAGATTATTGCAATGGCCCGTGAGCGCTTCAATGCCGTCGGGGTAAGTCCTGAAAAGGCCGTTGGAGATACTAAAAGAGTTATCTCCTTCTTTTACAGCCTCAAACCTGGTTGCTGTTCCGCTTTTTGCAAGCTCCTCTAATCTTTCTTCAACTGTCTTTGCCTTTGTTTCAGGTAATTTTAACTCTAGCATTTTAAAACAGAGGAAATTTTCTAATTTCCTATGCCCCAAAAAATTTTATTTTTTGCGATTCTCAGAAACAGCTGAGATGCCCGAACACCTCTTGGTATCAGAAGGACTTGATGTTTAAAAATATATCTCTTAAAATTCCTAATTAATAGAACCAATATTCCTCAAGATTTTTTGGCAATTTATTTCTTGTATTGCAATTCTGTTCCGTCCTTCGAGCAGTAAGTTATACCTGAGGTATATTCTGCACCGCATTTTGGGCAGTATTTCTTGTCCATATTCTCCCCAATCAAAGCACCAGATACTGCTCCCACTCCAGCACCTATTGCAGCGCCCTCGCCGCCGTGCCCTGATTGATGCCCAATTACCCCGCCTAACGCTGCTCCAGCCAATGCTCCAAGCCCAGCACCCTTTTGCGTTGTCGTGCAGCCAGATGCCGTTGCAATGACAAATGCAGCCAATGGAACAATCACCATCTTTTCGAGAGTTTTCATATTAATATTAGTTATAATAAATTTAAAAATTTATCTTTTAAAACCCCTTTAAAATATCAGCGCCATTCTTCCATGCGTATAAGTCATTTGCAATATGATACAGGCCCCACAAAATCCCAGTATATGAAAGATACTTAAAAGCGCAGAGTCCAACATCAGCCGCAATCCTCTCAAGCCTTGAATTGCTTATTGCCTTGCTTATCTTGTCAAGCTCAATGTCCCCCGTTATTGGGGCCATATACCTCCCAAGTTCCATAAAATTATTTTTTAGTTTTGTGATTTCCATATTTATTTTTTAGTTTTCTTTTGCTTCTTGTATTTAAAATAGGAGTAAAATACGAGATAAATGGAGGATATTATAACTGGCGCGATACAAAGCAGAAAGGCATATTTTTGGAAAAATAACCCGAGAAATGCAATTATTCCCGAAATCTTGAAGAGCTTGCCTCCTAATTTGTTTGTTTTTTCCCAAACCCTTTCATCGCTCATCGTCCATGGCGTTCTTATGCCTATAGACCAGTTTCTTTTTGCATTTTCTGTGAGAATTCCAGCATAAAAAAACAAGATGCCCAGAGCAGGAAGCAGCAGCTGGACCATGTTGAACCTGAAATCAAGGTTCCATAACAGAGACAGCAGATAAATGTAAAACATGAAAACAACAATAAGCAAAATGAACCAATCATAATACCTTCTGAACTTCTTTATGTTTGTGCTTAGTGGATCAATCTTTGGAATAAAAACAAATAGCAGGAGCATTGCAGCAGAGATTATTGGCATTAAGAATAATCCCCAAAACCTTGGCATATAGCCATTAACCTCTCCTTGGCTGCCCCAATGAGACGCCATCATCTCAGGCATCCTGTTATAAAAGTACAAAGCAGCAATTAAGGAAACTGCAATTACAATCCAGCTTATTATAATCTCCTTTTTCATAATATACAAAGCAGAAACTTATATAAAAAGATATTTATCCTGCAAAAGATACCTGCATCTTCTGCAAAAATAAGAAGATATTTATATCTCAAAAATCTTAATGCTCTATGCAAAAGAGGCTAAAGCTGGCTATCTGGCTTCTTGGAATCTTTTTACCAGCAGTCATTATCCACAATGTCCTTTTATCTTACTTCAAAAAAGATGACTCAGTTTTCTTTTTTATTGCCCTTGTGTCTGCAGTAGGATTTGGGATATCTGCAGTGTATAACGTGATTATCTTCATGGAGGAGCTGCTTGGATTAAAGAAGGGAGAGATTCAATTGGCGGGAAAATCCCCAGTCATCAAGAAGAAGAAAAAATAATCTTCCTATATCTGCCTGTTTATCTCCTCTTTTAGTATTAACTTTTGTATTGAATGCTCAATTTCTTTTGTATTTTCAAGTATTTCATCTGCATCGGCTAGTTTACCGTTAATATTTATTCTTGAATTGCAATCCTTGAGAATGAAGCAGCATCCTGCAATCCCGTTAACAAGCTTATCAACACCCTTTGTTGTAAGCCATGGGATAAAATGCCCTGCTAAAGGATTTGCCTGCCATGATTTGCAGCTGTAGAGCCCCTTGTCTACGTCTTCCCTTGCTATTTTGTAAATATGCGAGTTTCCATTAGTCTTTTCAGTCTCATTGATTACATTGACTGCATAATCCTCAAGGGCGAATATCCTTTCATGCATCCTGTTTTTGGAGTGCTTCCATAACGGGAAAAATTCCTGATTCCTTATGTCTTCTGCAGATGTGCTTTGCGTTCCCGGAAAGATTTCTGCAGATTCCCTTTCAGGAAACATCTTCAGCAAATCTTCAAGCAGCACAGATTCCATGTCATTTTCTTTTATTGTATTAGCCATCAGGTCAAGTGTATGCGTCCCATACCCTTTTTGGTGATGCCCTATTGTCTCTATGTCATATCCCACTACTGTATATCCCTCTTTGCCATTAAACCAAGAGGACATGCCGTTGAGCATATCATAGACTAATCGCCTCGTGTCAAAGTCTCCGTTGTCAGGCCTCCTCATTGAAAACTCCCCGCTCCAGTCAGAGGTAAAGAAAATATTCAATCCATTTGCATTAACAATCTTGTCAAATGGCTGGGGTTTTCTGTTCTTTTCTGCATATAACAATCCATTTGTTGCAGTATAATCATAGCCCATCTCTCTTGCAAGCCTGCCTACCTCATCAGAATACCCGAATTCTGGCAGGTAAAATCCCTTTGGTTTCCATAAACCGCCAAAAATCCTTTTATTGAACGAATCATTTAATTCATTCTGCCTTTTTATCTCATCCTTCCCGTATTTTGAGGTTATGAGCAATGGCGCAAGCGGATGATATGCCAGCCCTCCCATTAATGCCACTGAACCAAACTGCACAGCAACTCCCAGCTTGTCAAGGGAGTCTGTGCGTTTATTCCTGATTAAGAGCTCCTCCAGGCTCCTGTTTATCGCAATATTAACCTTTAATTCTGAATGCTGTGAAAGCCAGCTAAAAATCGGATTGTATGATTCCCTGTCAATCTTTTTAGTCATATCATCCAATTGTGTCGGAGGCTGATATGCGCACCATACAGTCCCAAGATTCACCCTTTTCATATTCAAGACCCCAGAAACAGCCGAGGCACTGCTCACCTCACAAGCATTAGAGTTGTTCTTGTATAAATATTTATTGCTAAAACAAAATGATAATCATTAAATATACAACTATCTGGAAGAATAAATGATTAAACGTAAAAGATTCAATCAAATAGTTATCCTCGGTTTTTTCCTTGTTCTATTGATAGCTTTAATTAGTCTCTTTAATCTAGACAGCAAGCCGCAAAGTAAGATATGCATTAAGGAGAGATGCTTTTATGTCAAATTGGCAGTTACGCAGGCAGAGCAGGACAGGGGTTTGATGTTCCGGAGATATCTTAGCAGGGATGAAGGAATGCTTTTTATTTTTAATGAGGAATCTGTTCATCCATTCTGGATGAAGAATGTTATTCTTCCTTTGGATATAATATGGCTGAACAGAGAACATGAGGTTGTTTTCGTCAGCAAAAATGCACAGCCCTGCATAAATGACTTCTGCGAGAATATAAGCCCCGACAAAAATTCAAGCTATGCATTGGAATTTAATGCGGGGATTTCAGATGAGATTGGGATTGAATTAGGGAACAGGATTATGTTTGATATAAGCTAACTGCTGCTGGTTGCGCATGCAAAAACCTGTGGAACATTGTTTTAGAACTTTATTTCATAAGGGATTTAAAAAGCCTTTTTCTTAATAAATCAGGATAAGTTGAAGTTATCCATTTCAACCTCTTAGATACATGATAGAAAAAAATGGGTTATGATGGTGGGTCCCTCTTTTTCCTTAACCGTCATAACCTCTTTTTCTTTTTTTAATAATTCAATAGAATTACTATCTTTCTTCAGATTGAGCTGCATTCATGCTTGTAATCGCAGTAATCGCACATCCAGCTTATATTGGGATTGTATTTTGCCTCGGCAGGTGGCATCTCGTTCATTTTGAGGCACTTGTCAAGAAGCCTGAACCTGTTTAGTATCTCTTCTGCCTGCTTTTTGTCATAAGGGATATCAAAGCTTCTTGTCTGGAGATTGTCTTTTTGCACATAAAGGAGTATTCCATTATGTATGCCTGTTGCATGCATGTAGAACTGCAGTTGTATCACATTCTCCTCGCTTGGTTTTTCCTTGAGGAATTTTGTTGACTTGACCTCAACTAATACCTCCTTATTGTCTATCTTTACAAGAACAAGATTGTCTATTCTTCCCGAGATGATAAAATCCTTTTCCTCAACTTTTATTGGCATTTCCTGCTTTACCAGTTCAACTTCGGGATTTTTTTCAGACTTTATGACCTCTGAAATAAACTCATGCAGCATATTGCCCGCTTCAAATATTCTTAATAAGTCTGCCTTTATCTCCTTAGGTTTCTTGTAGCTGAACCACACCTTCTTCATGCACGAGCCGATTTCAGAGGGGTAATATCTCCCTATCTCTTTTGGCTTGTGTTCCAGTATAAGATGCTTGTCAATCAGTTTGTTAAAGTCAATCATTTTAGCCTCAATAATATGTTTGCAAACTATTTTTATTAAAGTCAATCATTTTGATTTTTTTACAACATTAAGCAAATCCTCTATTCTTTCAATCTCAAAATCCGCCTGCTTTATTTTTCTTTTTGGCTTTCCCACATAGCCATATTTTGCGAAAACTGTTTTTATGCCCAGTGCCTTCGCGCCAATCATATCCCTTTTTATGCTGTCTCCTACCATTAATGCCTCCTCTGGCTTGATTCTCATCTTCTTAAGTGTTTTCTTGAATGGCAGGTTATTTGGCTTTCTTTTTCCAGTGTCCTCAAATGTGATTACAACATCAAAAAACTCATCTATGCCCATCGAGACAAGCCTAATCCATGCCTTTAATTTCGGCGCATCAGATATTATTGCAAGATTATAGCCCTGTTCTTTTAATTTCCTTAATGTGGGCTTTACCCCCCTGTAAGAAACAAGCAGATTTCCTCTTGTCTTCCTGTAGGCGACTAATGCATGCCCCAGAATGCGGTAATCAATTTTGCCTCTGACCCTTTTAAGAAGTTCCTGAAACAGGTACTTATACTCCATTCCATATCCCCTGTACAGATTATGAATAATCTTCATGGCATCCCCCTTTTTTATTTTCAAGCCCGCCTTAATCATCGCATTGATTGCAGCATCAACCGACCTTGTCTTGAATTTCCAGAAGTCAATCAGCGTATTGTCAAGGTCAAAGATGATTGTTTTTATCATTTTTTAATATATTAAATGGGGATTACTATAATTATCCTTATCATTTTCTAGGATGATGCAATAAGGATTTAAAAGCTTTGCAATTCATTTATTTTTCATTAAGTATCCCTTTTATTATCTCGTATGTTTTCGGGTATCTGTCAGTGTCAAGAATTTTCATGTGGAACACATCAAGAAGGCTCGTGCAGTTTCCCTTTACCTCATAATTCTTTGCGCTTTGCAGTATCGCAGAATAAGTGGGGATAATCTTGTCCCCGTTACTGCCGTCAGTTTCACAGCCGCTTCCATAAATGTTGTAGATTTTTGTCTTGTTTTTAAGTGCAATGTCATTGACTTTTTTTATAAACAGGCTATTATTGGTCATATCATAACATTCTCTTTCCCTTCCGGCTATGAGGCACAGGCTCTTTGTATTCTCAGAGATTCCCTGATTTGGGACAGCAATCATTATAAGCTTGTCAACAGAATCCTCCCCGAACAATTCAAGATACCTTCTTGCTATCAAGCCGCCCATTGAATGCGCTATTATGTTTACCTTTGACTTGCCTGTCCTGAACTTCACGAATTCTATCATATCATAAATCCTTTTTGTGTAATTCTCTATGCCAAGATTTAACTCTGTTTCATTGAAATTCTCGTCATTGAAGTCAAGATAATATGTCGCTTTCATGCTTACAGGCTTTCTTATCGCTCCAAACTCATTTTCTTTTGCATTGCTGTAATTTATGTCTGGCGTTGCAATGCTGGAGATTAAATAGCCGTCATTCTGCAATGCCTTCTGCAATTTGTCAAATGCATCTGTTGAAAATGTCGGCGAGTCTCCCTTGTCGAATCCGTGCCCATGGAGCATTATAACTGGAAATAGCGATTCCTCGTCCCTGCAGCTTTCATCCCTGCAGCATATCTCACATTTCCCGAAAATGCAGCATATCGGAAAATGTTCTTTCAATTTTGTGTCTATTCTTGCTGTTATATTGTATCTTTTTATTGTGGAATAGTCAAGAGACGATTCAAGGAAGCTTGCATTCTGGAAAATTAAGGGACTGGCAGTATTATTCGCAAGACTGCTGTTTATTATTGTGCAATAATTCTTCTGGTAATCCTCTGCATCTTTCGTGTAACTTAAATTCATTGCAATCTTGAAGATGTCTGCAGAAAGATTCTTTATAGTCTCATTTATTATATCAATAGGAGAAAATAAGAGTTCATCCTCTCTGCTTATATTCATTATCTTCGAGATATTAGCATCGCTATAATTTGCTGTGTTGATGCCGTAATCCCACTTTTCATCGCAGTCCTTTTGGAATTCATCAAGCAAAAATCTCTTTTTTACAGAACTGTTTTCAATGTTAATCGGATTGATAAGATAGATGCAGTAATCAAGATATGATTCATTTAATCTTATTCCCGAGGAATTTATACCTGAATTTAATATGCTGATATTCCTGTTGTACAAATCCGCTATCTCATTGTTTCTTCTTATGTAGCTGTTTTTTATAGAGATTAGTGTGTTATACAATGTTTTATTCTTTGCATCATTAAATTCCGCATTATCATTGTAGCTTCGCAGGTTCAGTTCCCTGCTTAGATTGTTATATGCCTGCACAGCATCTATTGTAGCATTAGGATGGATTGAATTAAAGTAGTACAATGTGAAGTTATCATCAGATTCCCTTGCCAGATTATCTATTTCCTTTATCTTCCCGCAGATTTTCTCCTCCTGGACAAGATTGCTTTTTGCATCTTCAAAAATCTCCTCTTTTTCATAATCAATGCAGTACCCTTTCATTTTGCATAACAAGTCGTAGTTTTGCTCCAGGATAGAATATCCTGCTTTCATGATGCCTGCAAAATTTGCAAATGATGCAGCCCTGACTTTTTTGCCCTGTAAAGTAAGGGCTCTTATCCTGTTTTCAATATCAGAATATCCTGCAAAATTCCCCGCCTTGAAATCATTGAATATCCTGTTGAATGATGCAAGGAAATTTTTTGTCTCGTTCAGGACATTTTTCTGAATTCCAGATATGACGAGAAAATTCAGCATGGCCTTTGTGTCCATTCTCTTCGATTCAATTATGTTTGCAAGGGAATTGTGCATTGCAATCACGTTTTCTATGCTTCTTCCCGTTGCATTAAGCCCGTCAATTGTTCCTGACATCTCTTCCTTGAAAGAGGAATTCAGGCCATCCTTCAAGGCGTTGTAATCCTCTATATCCCAAAGCTCCCTAAAGTATTCTGCATTTTTCTTGGCTAAAATGAAATCCTTATCGCTCTTGCCCTTCTGGCTCATTATCTCATTGAAATTCACAATTGAATCCGCATCGCTTATCATTATCTCATGCCTCTGGTTAAGAATATCGGCGTATGAAAGATTAGCCAGAATATCCTGAAGCTCATTTCTCATCCTGTTCTTTAACTGCTCTTCCTCTTCCTTTAATCTGTAATTAAGAACGACGATCGCAGTTGCATACCTGTCCTTGTTTTTCAGCCAGCATAAGGATGTTCTGTTGTTCCTGCATACAACATTGAAATTGTACATCTTTTGCCCTGTCCCGAATAACGGAGACCGAATGCTGTATGTTTTGACAGAGTCATTAAGACGCGAGAACTCAAGAATTCCTTTTTCTATGGTGATGTTATTGCTTATGTCAATGAACTCGTAATTGCAGTTTATTATGCAGGGGTAATTGCTTTGGGTTTCAAGCATGAAGCTTACTGTTTTGATTTCATTATTGTATGAATCAACAAATTGGTTTATGGGAGTAAGATAAAAAACCATGTTGTTTATCTGGGTTATCTCCAGCCTGAATGCAATAAGGATTATGGCTGTTATGATGAGTACTGCAAGTGTTTCCCCAGACAGCCTGAAAAATCTTGAGAGGAATCTCTTTATGAAATAGGAAATTCCCCTTTTTTTGTCATCTTTCTTCATTTTTATTTGTCCTTGAATTCATCAAGCGTCGGCTGTTTTTTCTTGTTTTCGAATTCTTCATTTATATTATTAAGTATTTCATACATCTTCCTTTCCTTTGCAAGCGATGCATAATGATATGACTCATCCCTTGTTTTTCTTGTTATCAGTATTATCAGTTTGCCCGGCATAAGCCTTGCAGTCCTTCCTGTTCTCTGGATTTTTCTTATTGCACTGGGGATTGGCTCGTAAAACACTACAAGATTTACTTCAGGCAGATCCAAGCCCTCCTCTCCTATTGATGTTGCGCAAAGAATA
>Ga0209541_10005149_pt1 | contig 22867 bp, 24 predicted proteins | sample RifCSPlowO2_01_FD_184027 | JGI IMG/M metagenome (GOLD analysis project Ga0209541, IMG submission 184027) | Groundwater microbial communities from Rifle, Colorado - Rifle CSP2_plank lowO2_0.1 (SPAdes) (version 2) | ecosystem: Environmental > Aquatic > Deep subsurface > Groundwater | place...
TAACATAGAAATCTGGTCGCTCATAACATTCCGTTATCGTGGCAAGAGGTAACATTCTCTTTGGGATATGCTTTAATTTACATAGCTTTTATTTTTTATATTACCCGCCTGGTTTTTAACCGCAAAGACCTGTAGCTGCTCCCCGAATGTTCCAATATTATACAAAACAAGTTGCAGTAAAAGCCGTGCCAATGGCATTGTTTTTTTCTTTTTGTTTAAGCTCCATTATTTTTCTCCAGTACTATTACGACCTTCAGAAAAAGGAGAAGCCGCTGATTGAACCGACCATAATACCGGCCAAAGCTATAAAAATAGCCGACTTGGGACTGCATTCTTTTGCCTCGGCTTTTATGTGGCTTTATACCATCCAAAAAATGGCTGATTCTCCAACCAAACTTCCCGAACTGATAGAAACGGTTAATGAACTTGATCCAAAATTCAGCTACCCCTATGCTTTCTCTGCCTTACTCCTGCCCGCTTTCGGATTTGATAAAGAGGCGGTTAAAATAGCAAAAAGAGGGATAGAATCAGCCGACCCCGATTGGCGAATCCCCTATTATCTGGCCACCGCTTATCATATTTTCTTTAAGGACAGAAAAAATGCGGCGTTTTATTTTGATTTGGCCGCCAGAACGCCCAATGCCGATGAAGTTGCCAAAAGAGTCGCTTCCCGATACGGTCTATTGGGAACTACCCGAGAACAAACAAAAGCAATTTGGCAGTCGATTTATGACACTTCCGAGGATGAAATAATCAAAGAAAGAGCAGAAAACTACCTGGTTCATATCGAAATCTTAGAACTTCTTGAAAAAGCGGTTTTGATTTACAAACAAAAATTCGGTACCGACCCTCTCAAACTTGAAGACCTTATAACTGCTAAAATAATCCGAGAGATACCCTCAAGCCCCTTGGAATTAAATTTTTATACGGAAAACGGCCGAATTCTTGTTCATTAAAGCATGGCTAGAAATTCTTTCTCGCTTATAACTTTAATTCCGAGTTTTTTCGCCTTGTCATATTTTGAGCCAGGTTCTGATCCGGCTACCATATAGTCAGTTTCCTTTGATACCGAAGATGAAATGTTTCCTCCCAACTCCCTTACTCTTTCTTTGGCCCGTTCTCTGGTCATAGATTCAAGAGAGCCGGTTAAAACAAATGTCTTGCCCTTAAGCCTGGTGGATTCTTTTGTGATTTTTTCAACTTGAATCTCAATTCCGGCCTTATCAAATTTTTCCAAAAGTTTTACATTATAAGCTTTTTGGAACCAATCATATACACTTTTAGCAACTACCGGACCTATGTCGGGAATATTCTGTAACTCTTCTAACCTAAAGTTCTTAAAAAAATAGATTAGTTCGCTAATTTTTAATTTAGATTTTACTTGTTTCACAAGTAAAATCGAGGTTTCTTCCCCAACATGGTCTATGCCCAAAGAATATATAAATTTATCGAGAGAAATTTTTTTCTTCGACTGAATGGCATCAATAGTATTCTGGGCTGATTTTTCGGCAAATCTCTCAAGATTAAGCAAGTCATCTTTTTTTAGATTAAAAAGATCGGCGGCATCACGAATGAGACCGACATCCATAAGCTGATCTATTATTTTAGGCCCCACGCCGTCTATATTAAAAGCCTTCCTGGAAACAAAATGATAAACCGCTTCCCTTTTTATGGCCGGGCAATTTTTATTAACGCACTTAAAAGCCACTTGACCGGCAATTTGCTCGACTAGACTGCCGCAAACAGGACATTTTTTAGGCATATGAAATTCTTTTTCCTTTCCCGTCCGAAGTTCTTTTATAACCTGCCGAATATCGGGAATGACATCACCGGCCCGGCCGACAATGACCGTATCTCCTTGGCGGACTCCAAGACGTTTTATTTCATCTAGATTATGGAGAGTCGCTCGAGAAACCGTCACTCCACCGACATTAACCGGCTTCAAAACTGCCACCGGAGTTAGAACTCCCGTTCGGCCGACCTGAACAATAATATCTTCGACGATAGTCTGGGCTTCCTTCGGAGCAAATTTATAGGCAATGGCGCCCCGGGGAGCTTTGCCGACAACACCTAATTTATTGAAGATTTTATTATCATTTACCGCCACAACTATACCGTCTATCTCGTAATTAAGACTTCCCCGATGTTTTTCCCAGTAATCACGGAATTCCTGAACCATTTTTAAATCTTTACAAAATTTATTATGTGGATTGGTTTTAAAACCCAGGTCTTTTAAAATTTGGTGTTCTTCCTCATGGGTTATCTGGCCAAAATCAGTTTTAAGGGCATAGGCGTATGAATCAAGTTTTCGGCTTCGGGTTATCGCCGGATCAAGCTGACGGATAGAACCGGCAGCCAAGTTTCTCGGATTGGCATATTCCTTGAGGCCCTTTTTCTTTTGTTCCCGATTAATTAATTCAAATCCTTTTTTAGTGATAAAAACCTCTCCTCTTACAATTAAAGTCGTTGGTCGTTGATCGTTGGTCGTTGGTATCTTCAGCGGGATTGCCTCTACAGTTTTAAGATTTTGGGTAACGTCTTCTCCGGTTATACCATCACCCCGAGTTGAGCCAACTGCTAATAAACCGTTTCTATATGTCAGTTCTATGGCCAAACCATCTATTTTTAATTCGCAATAGTATCCGTGACGCTTTGAACCAGCCGATAACCGTTCAAAACGATCCTCCCAATCCGCCATATCTTTTTTATTAAAAGCATCGTTAAATGAAATCATCGGTTCGGGATGTTTAAATTTTTTAAATTCTTTCAACGGCCCTCCGCCTACTCTTTGGGTTGGGGAATCCGAAGTAATAAATTCGGGATATTCAATTTCGAGATCACATAACTCTTTTTTTAACGAATCCAGGGCGGCATCGGACATCTCCTGCTTATCCAGGACATGATAAAGATAACGATGGTAGTTAATCGTTTTGCGAAGATTTTCTATCCGTTGTTTGGCTTTCACTCGCTCCATATTATTGCTCCATATAATTTACTGTATCCCCAGAGAACGGCTAATTCCCCTGTAAGTCCCTACTGTCCGGAAATTAAGCTCTGCATTATATGGGCAGGCAGATACGCCCGCACCATCAAAATCATAATATCCCATAACAACACCCGGGATAGTATTCAGTTGTTGCAACTTGCTTGGAATCGACGACGCAGGGTTAGTCCTGTTTGAAAAAAGACACCATTCCATACCGCTATCAGCGGCATACAAGGCTATCATAGAATAAGATGCCTCTCTTAAAATTTGAAATTTAGGCGAAATGATTCTAATTAGAGCAACTGATATAGTCACAATTGAAAGCAAAATTAATAAACTATAAATTATTATTGAGCCTCTTTGATTGTTCATTGCTTTTTTAATAACTGACCAACTTGCGATGTTAAAAATCTCCAACATCGCAAGTTGGTTAATAGATTAGTTCTCTAATTCAAGGGAAACATCCCTTGAAGTTATGGTAGTCTGTAAATTAGCCGTTAAAACTTTCCCAACCCGATTGGAAACCGAGGCCAAAATTGTTACTCTGGCCGCCTGATCATCAATGCCTGAATTTAAAATGCAAAACTTTAAACTGTTAAAAACCACGTCGTCGGTGCTGGCAAGATAGGTTACGCCATTGTATATTCTTTGCACAATGCCGGAAGTGCTATCCAGTTGATAAATAACATCTATAGTAGGAGGGGGGGAGGATGGATTTTGAATCTCAATGCTCAAAATACTGCTCGTACAGTTACTGTCCGAACTATTGATTTTACCGACCCTTATTTCCTTGGCCATTAGCTCAAAAACAGCCAGAGCATTTTCCTGAATCATTTGAGCCGAGAAAGACCTTCTTTCCAACTCCAAAGATTTTACAAAAATACCAGTCGTGATTGTGGCCATAATTGAAAACAAAAATATAGACACCAAAAGTTCAATTAAGGTAAACCCCGCATTCTTTGTCATTTGTCGTTTGTTATTAGTCATTAGTCAAGCTCATTTCCAATTAAACAAATGGGACTCCACGGTCAAAGTTCTTGTTGTCTTTTTTGTGGGCCATGTAACTTCGGATATAACTCTTAGCTCACAATTACATCCTGGCAGGGTTGGATCTTTAATAATAAAAATTCTCCGTCTAAAATACGTATCGGGGCCGGTTGCATAATTATATAAACCGTTCGAGTCAAGTTTTAATGCCGGATTTGCGCCCGCCGGTTGGGGCGGATTGGTAACCCAGTTGGTGTTCCACTCAACTGTCCAGTCGCCTATTAAGTTATTGTCGAAAGACCGACTGGCAAACCAGTTGGCATCCCTTAAGCTTCTGACTACTTCTACCCCTTCTTGAGCAAGATTAGCTCCGATAAGATCGTTCATAATAATTGATGACAGACTATTTACCGTAACAATAACGGTCAAAGAGGGAATTAAACCCAAACTTAAAATAACAATAACGACCAGAGCTTCAACAATTGTAGTTCCCCTATTATTAGTTTTTATCATTTTATCATAGACATCACATTATGAAATCGCACTTAGAAACAGAAAAAATTGATGAAACACGCCGTTTTGGAGCGAGAAAAAACCGCAAATGTACTATAAGTACATTGAAGATTTTTTCGGGTGAAAAACAAATGTCTCGCGATTTTTTCTGTTTTATGGAGTGAGATTTCATAATATGATGTCTATAGGCTACCATTGTTGACAAGCAGCCGGACTGCTATCGGCCGGACCGTCACAAAGAGGACACTGCCCGTCAGTCCGGGTTGCAATCCTTCCAAAAGAATAGACGCATATATAAATACAATTAGACGAAGGACAAGATGCGTTCTTCTTTCTGATGGCTATTTGGGATAGATTTTCATTCTTTAACATCGGTTTATGTTTGCCGTCAATTTCTATTTTTCCGCCATATATGTCAAAGAAAATTTCGTTAAAATTGGGCTGATTATTGCCGTTTGAATCAAAAAACTCCAGCCGGGAATCTATAAGTTTTGAGATTAGAATCGGGGTATCGTTGCTGTTGCTGTATTTTTTCTCGCAATTATCCAGATTTGTTTGTGTTCCCGGCAATTGCTTGCCCGTGTATATATTATAAGAAGTGTCATTTTCTTGATGAATGCCATACCCACAACGATGAGTGCCGTTATATTGTTTAGACGCCAAAGAATAAGCTTGGGCGGTCCTAATGTCCGCCATTATAACTCTGGCCGCTTCATTAATGTTAACTCTTGATCTTAGGTTGGAGCTAAGCAAACTAATGGTTATAAAAGTAAATATGCCAAATACAACCAAGATCTCAATTAGACTAAAACCTTTTTCTTTCTTTAAATTCATTACTAAAAAATATGAGTTTACCGCTCAAGTTTTATAAATATAGTATCCCCGGCTTTAATGGGGGTGGAGTTTATTTTTTCTGTTTTGATCGGTGTTGAATTTAAATACAATTTTATCGGTTTTTCTGTTTTATCAGCTTCGTAGCCGTCAAAGGATTTAAGCATAATGTTGCCGCTATCGGAAAAATCATAAGCAAACGAGAGGTTACCGGCCAGAGATGAAGCCTGAAGAGCTTCAAAAATTGTCATCCCGTCGCTGACCCCTCCTTCAAAAGCTCGCTTACTGTCATTAATATCAATTTCCAGCCTGGCGGTTGTAATAGGTGTTGTTGGTTTAGAAAAATCAATCCTGGATAATTTGCCTCTGCCAAATATTACCCCGAGAACAACCAAAACCGCCAGAACTATCAACAAGCCGAATCGTATTTGTTTTTTATAAGAAAAAATTAAAGTTGACATAATCTTTAAAGATAAGGGCTAGAATTGCCATGGCTGATATGAACGAGCCGAATGGTAGTGCTGTTTTTAAGTTGGCTTTACCTCTTGCCATCATCGCCATGCCCCAGATTGCCCCTATCCAGACAGCGCTTACAATTGAAAATAGGGCTAGCGGATAACCGAGAACGAAACCTACTAAAAAAGCTAATTTAACATCACCAAACCCAATCCATTCGCCATGAGACACTAAAAATATTATACCAAAAAAGCCGGCTAGTCCCAAACCGGTAAATAAACCATTCAGGATAATCTCCCGATGAAAAATACTGGTATATAAAAAAGCCGTACCTAGGCCAGTCAAAATAATCTTATCCGGCAGGATATAAAACAAATAATCAAAAAAGGTAAGAATTAAAAAAATAAAGATAATAATTAAACCGTAAATCAACTCCGAACTAATAAATGGCCCGTTAACCAAAGAATATAAAACAAAAGAACCGGCCACGGCCATTTCCATTACCGGATAAATGAAAGATATTTTGTCCTTGCAATACCGGCATTTGCCCTTAAGCCAAATAAAGCTGAAAACTGGTATAAGATCATGCCATTTTAACTTGGCAAAACATTTCCGGCACTCCGACCGGCCCGAAACTATCCCCTCTTTAACATCCAGCCTAAAAACAATGACGCTCATAAAGCTCCCAAAAACTAAGCCCATTATAAAAATAAATATAAATGCCATATAATTATCAACAACTCACCCCTTACCTTCTCTTGACTTTCGTAACAGTAAGAGTATTATTCTTAGAATAAGAAGCTGGTAAGTGTGCGGATAGCCACGGCCAGCTTTTTTATTGATTACAGGACTTATGCCTAAGTCCTGGATTATATCAACACAGTGAAAGAACTGGGATTTTCCTTTTTATTAATTTTTCTATCGATAAGCCTAACCTTCATTTTCTCAATCTTATTTAGCTTTATAGTATTATTTTTGAGAAATTTACTTTCGTATATAATACCGGCTATCAATGCAAGCGAATCTGCCATTTGAATATCCACATCAAAATTTGATTTATTCACTAAGCTTAAGGATGTAATTTTTTGACGATATTCACCCGCAGAAATACTCCCATCAGATACACCATTAGCTTGTATCAGATTGTGGGCTTCAATTAGATAAATATCTTGCGATGGGTCTGACTCTGCTATTATTTTTCCATTAGTTTTAATAAGCTGTTTTGCGGCAAACTCTTCCAATATCTTTCGGTAGGCTCGTTTAAGAATTGTGCGCTCCAACCAGCACAGTGCTTTTGCTTTTTCTTTATTAACTACTACAAAAAGCAGACTAACCTCATCATTATTTGCTATGGATATAAATTCTGACCAAAATTGCAGTTCCTTTTTAGGATCTTGCAAAATTGCAAATTGACCCTTTCTTCTTGACATATCTCTGCTATGAAATACCACCTCCTCGTCGTTAAAAAACTTTTTCTTTAGCCTTCTTATTTTATTATCAAGCTTTTGCTTATATTTTTCCGGTATAACTACTCCGGATAATATAAAAAGTTTTGACGGATGATTAAAGGAAGCCTTCCCCGTTTCATCTAATGAAAGTAGTTTGTATTGTTGCATATAAGCCTATTTAAGCACCAAAAGGCCTTAACGTCCATATAAAATAAGCCTGCATAGCCTATTTTATAGATGTAACCAAAAACCCGGCGACTTTCTAAAATTTCAAAGAAAGTCCCGGGTTTTTAGTTTTATGTTTTCAGCTAATTATTGCTGACCCAAGTCATAAACACAATCATTAGCACCAGTTACATTTTTGCATGCTTCTGTAAGGGTTGCATTAGAAGCATCGGTCATATCGCCTGCACCAGTCGGAAAAGTAGTTGTATTATTAGAATTTATATCAACATCACCAGCTAAAGCAGGAGCGTTCTGTCTTTCTAATTCAGCCCAAATATGATATTTACCTTTTCTTACGTTATCAGTACTTGGACTGTAAGCATACTTATATTCAGTACCAGCAAGAGGATCTTGGGGTAAAATACGAGCTGATAGATAATCGAGAAGACCATTACCATTGAAGGCGGTTGCCGTGTTCTCCCTGCAAGTACCAGTAAAACCCTTAACAGGACAAAGACTATCACCCGGATAACTTCCTCCTCTATCATCAAAATACAGCTCGACTGCCGTTCTTAACTGGTTTACATCAGCAATACGTTTGGCGTCTCTCGCCTTTGCCCTGGCAATACCAAGCTGAAGTAAAATAAGAGTAGCTAAAACACCGATAATAGCAATGACGACCAATAATTCAATGAGGGTGAAGCCTTTAGAACTTTTAAACTTTTTAAGAATCGACACTTATTTTTAGCTTTTAGCTTTTAGCTTTTAGCTTTTAGCCCAAAAAGGCTAAAAACAAAAAACTAAGAACTAGAAAACTTTTATACTATTGAGAAATAATTACTAGACCTATTTATAATTATACAACCTCTCCAAAACATCGCAAAGTAAAGATATCCACACCTACTATAAGCTACCGACAACATTATACATAGGTAAAAGTATGCTGGAAACTAACGCCGCAACCCCAAAACCTAATAATAGAATAAGAGCCGGTTCAATTATCTGGGATATGCCCTGAATGGAGTTTTCGGCTTCAGCTTTATAGAACTTAGTCACATGCTCAAGAATGAAGTCAATTTTACCGGTTCTTTCGCCGATCGCCACCATTGATGAGAAAAGGGGCGGAATTTCTTTATACTTCGTTAAAGCCGCCGATATACTGCCTCCACTTTTTACGCTTTCTTCGGCGTCAAGCATGATTTTTCTATAGACGCTATTGCCGACTAAATCAGCCGTTATTTTTAAAGAATCCAATATCGGTATTCCCGATTTCATAAGCGTTGTTAGGCTTTCGGCTATTCTGGCCAGATATAAATTCCTGACCACCTGCCCCAAAGCCGGAAATTTTATCTTCATTTTATCAAGCCACTCTTTACCTTCCGGAGTTCCAAGATAATAAACAAAAATAGATATTACAAAAACCATAACAATACCGGTCTGAATTATGTAGGCATTGGCAAATTTAGTAACCCAGATTAAAATTCTGGTTGTAATCGGCAATTCAACATCTCCCACTTCCTCAAAAATAGCCAATAATTGAGGGAGGACATAGGTAACCATAAGAATACTGACGCCCAATAAGGAAACAATGACAAAGGTCGGATAAGCCAAAGCGCTCCGAAGTTTGGAAGTTAAGGCCTGGCTCCTTTCAACATAATCAGCCAGATAAAGCAATGAATCATGAAGTTTGCCGGATATCTCGCCCGATTGGACAAGTTTTACATAAAAACCGGAAAAAAATTTAGGATATTGGGATAAAGCCGCCGACAATAAAGAACCACCCTCAACCGCTTCGGCAACATCAGAAATTATGGTTCTGAATGAGGTTTTTTCAACCTGTTTGGCCAGAGTTCTTAACCCTTCGCTTAAAGGCATATCGGCATCAATTAAGGTGGAGAGCTGGCGGGTAAATACCGCCAGATCCTTGCTGTTAGGTCTTGAAATAAACTTATTAATATCAAACTCCAAAGCTCCTCTTTCAAGCGGTTCCAAAGACAAAATAACATAGCCCTTGCCGTGAAGAATATCAACGGCAAGATTCTGGTTGGGAGAATCGACTATTCCCTGAACAATATGGCCCTCGCTTGTTTTGGCTTGGTAGCTAAATTCCATAGTTGACTAACGACTAACAACTTATGACTTACGACCAGAAATTAATTTCTTTTTAAAACCACCTAGCTGGCTAGAAATACTCGATAAAGCTTCATAAAATTCATTAAATTCTTCTAGTGTAATTAGTTGATTCTCCCTAAAAACATCTAATGCTGCTAATGTTTCATTAACTGAACCGAGCGAAATCTCTATAAATCTATTTAATTCTCTATCAGATACTTTACCGCTCCCCTCGGCTATATTCAAAATAATAGAAAAAGACGACCGAATAACCTGACTACCAAGTTCAAAACGATATTCTCTAGGCAACCCATTAACTAACTTTAATATTTTAGAGAATAATCGCCTCGAATCTTTGTAGACCTCCCAATTTAAAAATCTGAATTTGTTCATAGTCATTGGTCAATTGTTGTCGTTAGTCATAGGTCGTTAGTTATCTAAGGAGCTCCTTCAACTCCGACGGATTTTGGGAGAAAAACTGGGCCCGCTCAAGAGCTACTTCTTTTCTTCTAACAAGACCGGCCAGAGAGTGATTAAGAGATATCATCCCCGCTTCCTGACTTGTCTCTATGACCAGATCAATCTGCCGCGGCCGGTTATCACGGATAAGAGTTCTTACCGCCGGAGTGGCAATCATTATCTCCACCGCCGGAATAAGGCCGCCTTTTATGCCGGGGACAAGACGTTGGGAAATAATACCGGAAATAGTATTGGCCAACTGACTCCTGATTTGAGTCTGCTGATTTGGCGGAAACATATCAATTATTCTTTCTATCGTTTGGGAGGCGCTATTGGTGTGGAGAGAGCCAAAAACCAAATGACCGGTTTCAGCGGCCGTAACCGCCGCGCTCATCGTCTCATAATCTCTCATCTCTCCCACCATAATTACATTGACATTTTCTCTGAAAGTAGAGCGGAGAGCTTTATGAAAAGAAAATGTGTCCTGATAAACCTCTCTCTGATCAATAATGCTTTTTTCGGGCGTAAATATATATTCTATCGGATCTTCAATGGTTATAATTTTCTCGGCTCTTTCCTTATTTATCAAATCCACTATCGCCGCCAGCGTAGTTGACTTGCCATGGCCATTAGGACCGACAACAATCACAAATCCTTGGGATAACTTGGAAAAAACCTTTACAATCTGGGGTAAATTCAAATCATCAACGCTTTTAACCTGGGTCGGCACCAAACGCATTGCCGCTGCTATTCGGCCCTGGGTATAATAAACATTGACCCTAAAACGGGTTCCCTGATCAGATTCGTAGGAAAAATCTATTTCCTTTTCTGATATAAATCTGGTTTTCCTCTCTTCCCCCAAAAGAGCCGAAACAAGCCCTTCAAGCATTTCCGAATCGAGAATTTTTTTATTTGAAAGTGGTATTAAACGGCCATCAATTCTTAAAATCGGATAATTTCCCGGCGATAAATGAATATCAGAGGCATTATTCTGCCCCGCCGCCTGTAATAAGTCCTCCAGTTGTTGTTTATGGTCCAAAATTAACTTATAACTTACGACCTACGACTTAAGACTTAAGATAAAATTTTCGTCATTAGTCATAAGTTGTCAGTCGTTAGTCATTATCCCCCGTTCTCTCCCTGCGCCACCTCCAGTAACTCTTCAAGCGAAGCAACTCCCTTAAGAACTTTAAGGATACCGTCCTGAAACATTGTGATCATCCCCTGTCTTTTAGCCTCTTCTCTCATCGCCGCCTCCGACAAACTACCGAGAATAATCGTTTCAAACTCATCGGTCATCTCAAGCATTTCAAAAACCGCTATTCTGCCCTTAAATGCTTTGCCTGAACATTTTTTACATGGATTTTTAAAATTCGGCTTATAAATATAGTATCCGTCTTGAGATAAAAGCTCTTTTTGATAACTCTCGGGCATGCTCATAATCGCCTTGTTAATGATTCCGTCTTCGGCAACATTGGCCTTTTCTTTCATTTTACAGTCTGGACACAAACGGCGCAACAATCTCTGGGCCGCGGCAACATTTAGTGTCGGCGGTATCAGATACTTTTCAACGCCCATATCAATTAACCTTGGTACCACTCCCATCGCATCATTGGTATGGAGAGTTGATAAAACAATATGACCGGTAAGAGCCGCCTGAATGGCCAAAGCCGCGGTTTCCCGATCGCGTATTTCCCCGACCATGATAATATCGGGGTCCTGTCTTAAAATGTGACGCAATCCGGAAGCAAAAGTATAGCCGATCTCTTCGTGAGTTTGGGATTGGTTTACTCCCTCAATGAAATATTCTATCGGGTCCTCTAGGGTTACTATGTTAACCTCTTCGTTATTTAAACGTTTAAGCATCCCGGCTAAAGTCGTTGATTTTCCGGAACCGGTCGGACCGGTAATTAAAATACTGCCGAACGGTTTATTCATTGCTCTTTCCAATACCTCCGCCGACCTGCCCTCAATGCCAAGATCCGGTAAATTTATCTTGTTGGTAAGAGGGTCAAGGATACGCATCACCACTTTTTCGCCGTTTTTTGTCGGAAATGTTGAAACTCGGAAATCTATTCTCCTTTTATTAAGGGTGGTGGAAAAACGACCATCTTGGGCAAGACGAGTTTCGTCAATCTTTAGGTTGGAAAGAACTTTAATTCTGGTTATAACCGCCGAATGAACATTTCTGGGCAGAGTCAGGGCAACAGTTAAAACTCCATCTACTCTGAACCTGACATTAACCTTTTCCTCAAACGGTTCGATATGAATATCGGAAGCCCGAGATTCAACGGCATATTTTACAATTGAGGCAACAATTCTGGTTACCGCTCCTTCAGCCGTAATCTCTTCAATTTTTTTAGCGCTTAATTCTTCCTTATCAACCTCTTCCTCAAGAGACTCAAGAGCCTTGTCAACCTCGGCAGTCAAAGAACGGCGGCTCCTCAAAATTGATTCAAAATCCTTATAATCAACCAGGTATTTTTCTATTTTGACGCCTTTATCGGTAGCAATAAATTTCAATGCCTCCAGGGCATCAATATCTTCCGGATTGAGAATCGCAACTCTCAAAATATCTCCCTCTCTGCCGAATGGAGTAATTTTGTAAAAAGATACAACCTCTTCGGCTATTTCCTTCAAGGCTTCACCGTCAAGCTGTATTTCTTCCACCCGAAGAATGGGCAAGTGATAAAGCCTCGACTTTATTTCAAGCAAATCATTAGCCGAAACAATGTCCTTTTCTATGAAAATCTGGCCTAATTCCTTGTCTTCTTTGCGCGCCAAATCTTCATAGGCCTTGGCGTCCTTCCTATTTAGCAATCCTAGTCTTATCAGTTCTTCAACTAAAGTTGTGGGTATTTTGATAGGCAAGTTTCAAGTTAAAAAGTTAAAATGAAAAAGTAAAAACGAAAACTAAAAAATAAAAACTATTTTCTGCCCTTAACCGTAAGAATGCTCGCACCTAAAATATTAGCAATTTCTATTATTTCTTTTAATATCTGATTGATTTCGTCGGGGTTTCCTCTTTTAGTATCGCGAATAACAGCAAGCCAAAATCTTGACTCATTCGCAGATTTAAGAGAATGGTGCAAGAAATTAGTAAAATCTTTTTTAGAACTAGCGGCTTGAGCTTCTATATAGTTAGCGCCGACACTGCTACCACTTCGTAATAACTGATCCACTATACGTTGAGTAATTACATCTTTAGGTAATCGATCTAAAAAGTTGATAATATCCAAAACCCAGAAATAAATTCTTTTCTTAAGTTCAATTTTAAATTTTTCCTTTTCGTTTTTCATTTTTCAATTTTAGTTTTTACTTTTTATAGCGGCACAAATGGATTCTTTCTTTCTCCGACAATCCCCGGATCAACCGGATTTTCACCATATATTTCTAGGGATTTATACCGTTCGTCTTCAAGGATAGAAAAATCAATCTTGAAAGTTTTAAAAGATTCCAAGTCGTCTTTTTTTATCGGTTCGTCAAGCAGTAAACCCACGGTCGGATCATCAGCCGTAGAATAACTCATGTAGCCAAAAACCAAACCGGCTCCGATGATTAGGGATAATATTATTTTGCTTCTTCCAAATTGTATTATTATTCTGTCCATACGCTTTATATCTAAATTTAAACTATTATTCCTCCGTAGAAGTAGACTGGCTTCCTCTTCCGCCTACGCTACTAGTACCAACTTCTGGTTGCAACCAGTAAAATTGACCCTCGATTGTAAAACCCAATTTAGGATTATTAATTTCGCTGCCCTCAGAAATTCGAGGCAATCCGACATCAATCTTATTTACATCAAAAAGTCTAATATTATTTTCAAAATAACCAAGAAAGTCAAGAAATTGACTATAGGTACCGGTGGCACTAGTTTTTAATCCGATTTTAGCCACCTGTCCCCCCCCTGAAGAATCACCTGGCCCCAGCTCGGATAAAATAAATCCACTTCTGGAATAGATACTTTCCACGGCAGTTATAATTTCTGGAATACTTTTCTTCTCGGGCACAACTAAAGCTAACCTTTGAAGCTCTGCATACTTGGCATTACTTTCTTTTCTTAATTTATCGATCTGATTTATAATCTCGGCTCTTGTAACTAAGAGACTATTTTTCTCTTCAATCTTTGCTTTCATAAAAGTAATAACCGGATAAGCCGGTAAAATTTCGGTCCAGCCCAAATATCCGCTTATAGCTATAAGAACGGCGGCTATTAAGTTTTTGATACTTCTGGTCACTATTTTAAAATAATTCTGGATAAATCAACATTTAATTCCATCCCAAATTCAAGGCCTCCATCAGTTGAAGATTTTATTCCGCCAAACTTAAGATCTTTGATCTTGTCATCAGTTAATAAAACTGCTAATTGTCTGGCAATAACGGTATAACTGGTGGCTACCGCCGAAAATGTAATTTTCCCGCTTTTATCTAAAGACATTCCCTTCACCTGAACTTCGCTTTGTAAAAGATTTTCAAACCATGAAAAAGCTTGAGTCCAATAAGGATGATTTTTTATTAGATCACCGGTAACCATCATCCGGTCTTTAACTAACCTTAATTCAGCTTCGTCCTTTTTATTCCTTTTTTGTTCAAGGGCAACAAGTTGATCGTTTAACTGTTTAACCTGGTTTTTTAAAGATGTCTCATAATGGCCCATGGCAAAGACAGTCACCAAAGCCGCCCCCAATATGGCGCTACCGACATACAAAAACTTATTCTCTCCGGGCGTTTTAATCCCTAACCTCTTTTTAGTCCCCGGCAGTAGTTGTAATCCTTCTCTTCCGTCCAAGGCCTATCGTGACTTATGACTTATGACTTATGACTTATGACTCAAGACAGAAGTCATCAGTCATCAGTCATTAGTTGTTAGCCGTTAGTCAATTATTGTCATTAGTTATTAGTCGTTGGTCGTTAGTCATTAAATCTCCCTCATCGCTAATCCAGTTGCAATTGAAAGGGTACTGCTTAATTCGCCAAGCAGGGGCTTTAATTCTTGTGGATACATAACTCTCGAAAAAGGATTGCCGACGATAACTTCCCGGCCAAGTTTTTCTTTAAAGTAACCGCTTAGGCCCGGCATATTGGTCAAGCCGCCGATCAAAATAATGTTAGCAATTTTTTCTTTCTTGAATTCTTCGTAATTACTGACTGTCTTTTGGGTTTCAAAAACCATCATGTCAATCAGGGAAATCATGGATTCGTTAATAATGTTCTCGTCAGTTTTTTTAAGCCCAAACCTTCTTTTAAGTTCTTCGGCTTTTTCCAAATTTACACTCAAAGATTGAGAGATTGCTTTGGTAATTTCAAAACCGCCGATCTCATAATTATGACTCACTCTTTCATAACCTCTGTTTATAATAATAATTGATGTGCTTCTTCCGCCGATATTGACAATTACCGCCGGACTTAAGTCATTACCCAACAGAGCTCTTATAAGAGCCGAATTTTCCAATTCAAGAGCCTGAATTTTCAAACCGGCGTTTTTCATTATGCTTTGATAGCGAGTTGTTTCGTCTTTTGGAACTGCCGCCAAGAAAACTTCCACCATTGAGGGATTGCCCCCTACCGTTTTATCCGCGCCGTCAATAACACCGACAATGGACCAATCCAGCACAACCTCGTCTAGGGGAATGGGTATATATTTCTTGGCTTCAAAGGGCAAAGCTCTAGCCAAATCATCATTGGAGATATAGGGCATTTCTATAACCGTGGCAAAGGTTGAAAAAGACGGTATCGAAGCTATCACATCAGTCGAACTGATTCCGGCCCGCTTCATCGTCTCCATGATCCCGTCGGATATTTCCTTATCTGGCATTTTCAGAATGCTCTGCCAATTACTGGATCCCTCGGAAGAATAACCGGCTCCGGTAAGTTCGAACATTCCATAGTTAGCCAGTTCAAACCTTCCACCCTTTTTCTGAAGCTCAACAATCTTCACCGAAGAAGTGCCGATATCAATTCCGATATTTCCGCTTGTTTTGATTGATTTGAAAAGATTTGGAAACATAGAGATAAAACTAACGACTAACAACTTACCACTAATGACCGTGATTAATTAATCACCTATACGACTAATAATGACGAATGACAAAGATTTTATCTTAAGTCATAGGTTGTTAGTCGTCAGTCGTTAGTCACCGCACAGGCTGACTTGCTTACTAATCAAAAAAATACTAGATTTTTATCTATTCCTATTATATCACAATAATTATCAAGCGCTTATGAATTATCCCCAGCGAATTTCTAACTTCATATTAGATACCATTTTTCCAATACATTGCATCTCTTGCGGCCGTTTTTCTCCTCAAAATCGAAGAGATTATTTGTGTAAGTCATGTTTACAGCTTATTCACATCAAAAAACAATTTGAATGTATCGGTTGTAAAAAGAGCTCTCCCCTCGGTAAAACCTGCATTGATTGTCGAAATGAACATTGGTTGGTTGATAACCTTCTCATAGTTTCCGATTACAAAAATCCCCTTCTTGAAAAAACCATTAAGGTTTTTAAATATCGTTTTGTATCAGATATGGCCGATGCGTTAAATTACTTAATTAAAAAATATATAAATTGGCTGGTCAAAGAAAAAAAATTCAATTTAGCAGCTGAAAATCCCATCATCATTCCCGTCCCCCTCCATCCCCATCGTCTTAACTGGCGAGGATTCAATCAGGCCAAATTAATCGCTCAATCCCTGGCTAACTGCTTCCAGCAAAATATTTATACAGATATTATGGTAAGAACTAAGAAGTCAAAAGCCCAGGCCGATATTAAGGAAAAAGACCAACGGCTGGATAATCCAAAAAACAAATTTAAAATAATTAATACTCAAATAATCAAAAATAGAAACATAATCCTAGTAGATGACGTTTGTACCACCGGTGCCACCCTCAATGAATGCGCTCGTCTCCTAAAAGAATCCGGAGCCAAAAAAATAACCGGTTTTGTCATTGCGAGAGGTTGATAAACATGATAAAATCATGAGAATTAGGTGAGGTGCGACGAATGGTAAGTCAGCAGTTTGCTAAACTGTAACCGTGTAAAAAGCGGTTTGTGGGTTCGAGTCCCACCCTCACCGCCAATGGCGGTTTTTTGTCTTATAGCATTATGGAAATCAAGAAATACTTATTCAAAGAAATTAATCTAGATCGGCTAAACAATAAATGGCTGATTTTTACTTTAAAGATCGCTTCCTATGCCGCTCTGTCGGCATATTTATTACATGTAAGCTGGCAGGCCTGGCCAGATATTACAGTTGACTTCGGTAATGAACTCTACATGCCTTGGCGAGTAATCCAGGGTGATGCCATATATAAAGATATTGACTATTATTTTGGAGCTCCCCTATCAATATATTGGAATGCTTTTTGGTTTAAGTTATTTGGGCCAAGTTTAAACACCCTCATCATAGTAAACATATCTCTCCTAATGGTTCTTATTTTTCTTCTCGAAAATTGGTTAAAAGAAATAGGTGACGAATTTTTAGCCACAATAGGAATTTTATTTTTTATAACCGTCTTTGCGTTTAATCGATATGTCCAGGCGGGTAATTACAATTTTATTACTCCATACTCTCACCCACTCACCCACGGATTGATCATTATATTAATTGCGCTAACATTCATGCGAAAATGGGAAAAGACCCATAAAGCGACTTGGCTTTTTCTAGTTGGATTGGCTGTCGGCATGGCTATAATTAGTAAATTTGAAATTGCAATCACCATAATAGCCACCGTTGGAGCATATCTAGTTGCTATTTTTTATACCAATCCCAAGTTAATTTTCAATAAAAAGACAATCACTCTGTTTATAGCTATCCCCATTCCATTGCTTTTAGCTATCTTTATGTTTTCGAGAATTATGCCTATAGAAGTAGCTGTTCGGGGGATACTTAGCCAATGGATCATGTTACTAGATGGAAGAGTATCGAAGATAAATGAACTTTTGTTTTATAAAAATGGCATGGGTATCAATAATATTCCGAATAACTTATTTAAATTACTGGCCTGGAGTTGGGCATATATTAATATTGCCCTCATCGGAATATTTTCTGTTCTAGTCCTAAAAAATATAAAGAACTGGAGATTAATCATATCAACATTAATAATACTCGCAACTGCCGCCTCCACCCACTTTTTAATCCTGAAACAGACCTGGTTTGAGCTGGCTCGCCCATTACCTTTATTCATGTTCATCGGAATAACTTTTTCCATTTGCCAAATTATTAGAAAAAGGAACATCTTAAATATGGACCTAAGCTGGCCCCTATGTCTTGCAAGCTTTGTTTTTGCCGAAACAATGCTTCTTAAAATGTTTTTAAACACTCGTATATACCATTACGGTTTCGTACTTGCGGCTCCGGCAACACTTATCTTAATAGTAATATCGCTTGGCTGGTTTTCAGACTTAATAGAAAGACGGGGATATCAAAAGTGGCCGTTTAAAGTCTTTATTGCTGGTGTAATATTTTCAGTCGCTTTTATTCATATTTTAATAAGCTCAAATACATACTCTCGAAATGATTTTCCCATAACTATAAATGGAGAGGCTATATTAACAAATAAAACACAGGGATTGGTGATACAAAAAACATTAGAGGAATTACAAACCCGCCTTATTCCGAACCAAACAATGGTTGTTTTACCAGAGGGAGTAATGCTTAATTATCTTTTGAAACACCGAAATCCAACACCATACATTACGTTTATGCCAGATTTGTTCATCATGAATAGCGAGCAAAAGATAATTGATTCTTTTGCCAAAAATCCACCTGATTTTATTATTTTAGTCCATAAAAATACTGACGAATACGGATATAGATTCTTCGGAAAAGATTATGCTATCCATCTATATGATTGGATAAATAAAAATTATAAGACAGTATGGGAAACCGAACAGAAACCTTTTGAACCCACTACTATTTTCGGCGTAGCTATAAAAAAATATAATGACCCCAAGCTTTAATATAAAAAGGGTCCATCAGATACTAAAGACCAAGAAGTTGGCACTCTTTATAGTTACCTACAATGCCGAACGGCATATCCAAAAAACCATCGAGAGAATCCCTAAGGAAATAATAAATCAACTTATAGAAATTTATTTAATAGATGACTTCTCAAGCGATAAAACTATTAAAAAAGCGGAATCCACTTTTAAAAGTTTGGGTATTGATAACTACAGGATAATGCGGACACCATTCAATCAGGGCTATGGCGGAAATCAAAAAATCGGCTATAAATACGCTATAAAAAATAACTATGACTATGTAATAATGCTCCATGGTGATGGTCAATATCCGCCAGAATTTATTCCTTGCATTATAGAACAGTTTTATAATGCAGAAATATCGGCGGTCTTCGGTTCTAGAATGATAAATAAATATCAAGCATTAAGGGGCGGAATGCCTTTGTATAAATGGTTTGGAAATCAAGTCCTAACCAATATAGAAAATAGGCTTATGAATTCACGGCTGTCTGAATTCCATTCAGGGTATCGGGCCTACTCAGTTGCGACGCTAAAATTGCTTCCCTTCCACCTCAACAGTAATAATTTTCATTTTGATACTGATATAATTATCCAGTTGCTAGCTAATAACTTTAAAATTACTGAAATACCCATCCCAACCCATTATGGTGATGAGATTTGTCACGTCAATGGTGTAAAATATTTTTGGAATTGCTTAAAATCGGTCATAAAATACCGGTTTTACAAAATAGGGATTTTCTATCAACCTAATTTTGACATGAAATTATCGCTTATTAGAAATTATCAACTTAAAAACAATCCGAATTCTCTTCATTACTATATTGTTAATAAACTCCCTTGGTCAAAAACAGATCTTGTCGTCGACCTTGGAGCTAATGATGGTGCTCTATCTGCAAAAATCTCACCAATGGTAAGCGGTATTGTCGCAGTTGATACTCAAAAACCAGATATCAAACATGGCATCGAGTCGCTAGAGCTAGACCTAAACACTGATTTTCAAGACATATTAGGACACAATAAATATGATAAAGTTATCGCCTTGGATATTATTGAACACCTTTATGACCCAGAAGAATCTATGGCTAGAATAAATGGCATCATTAAAACAGACGGAAAACTTTATATTTCAACTGCAAATATAGCTTTTATAATCATGCGAATAACTCTTATGCTTGGCTGGTTTAACTATGGCAAAAAAGGAATTCTGGACAAAACTCACCATAGACTATTTACGATAAATACCTTCAAGAGACTCCTTAAAAACAGCGGATTTAAAATTGAGGAAGTAGTTGGTTTTGGTCCACCAATCGCCGATGGCATAAGCAGCATAGGTATTTTCGGCATCATCGATAAAATAGCTGGATTTTTTGCACGCCTAAAACCTTCAATATTTGCCTTTAACTTTTTAATAATTGCCAAGAAAAAAATGTCACTTAATGAGGTCTATGACTTGACGATAAAATCTTTTGAGTAACCTGTGTATGAATAATAAAGAGTTGGCTGAAAAATTAAATAAGATAAATGGGCCTATATTAAAATTGCTCGTTATCTTAGCAGTATTTTTTGCCTTAGCTGTATATGCTAATCTCCGAACTGATCATATTTCCGACCCGGATAGTTTTTATCACATCCGATATGCTAAAGTTCTTTTAAAAAATGGCATTTTTAACACAGACTTCCCATGGACATATTATTCGATAATCCGAACAACTGGCGCTGATTTGTGGTACGGATTTCATATTATCCTTATTCCATTTACCTATATTAATGACTTGGCTTGGGCCATAAAAATAGCCGGGGTGTGTATAACCTTCTTCATGCTTCTTGCCTGCTATTTGGCTTTTAAAAATCTTAAAATTAAATTTCCGGCCTTATTCTCTCTGGCCTTAATAATGACAAGCGGCGCAATGCTATACAGAATGTCAATGACGAGACCTCACCCCATCTCGCTTGGCCTAATAGCATTGATTTTTAGTTTTTTTAACAATGGGCCGCTTTTGCCAATACTCATTTCCTCTTTCTTGTTAAGCTGGTTTCATTCTTCTTTTTTCTGGTTTCCGATAGCTACAATCACGCCTATTATTATTTTTAAATGGCTTAATAAAGAAAAAATTGGAATAACTAAAATCTCTGGCCTACTAATTAGTGTGGCTGGAGGTTTAATGGCACGGCCCCATCCAATAGAAAACTTGAAACTTATATATTCCCAGATCATTGATGTATATCTTTTGAAAGGTTATGAACTAGCGGCTCTTATCGGCGCAGAATTAAGAATGTCTGTAGTCACTAGCTGGATAAGCTTCGCCAAACTTTTCTGGCCAATCATCTTAATGGTAGTTGTTCCCTTGATAATTCTGGTCAGAGCGGCCTATAAAAAATGGGATTTCGCAAAAGAAACAAAAATTATTGTCATCAGCTCTTTTATAATGCTCTTCTTCTCTATAAATATGTATATAACATCCAATCGAGCAATTGATCTTTTGAGTCTATTCTCAGTTATATTCGCCGGAAGCGTAATCAGCTACTATCTATCGAGAGAAGAAGAGTTAAACCCAAGGCTACTCTTTGAAACAAAAATAATGTTTTTTTGCGCTTTAATTCCATTCTTAACTTTTACAACATACGGCTCGATATCTCGTTTTGAAAAAGCTTTAAATTCATCTACGATGGCACCTGATCGATTTAGAGAACCGGCCCTATGGCTTAAAGAAAATACCAACAAGGGTGATATCGTTTTCCATCTTTTCTTTGACCAATTCCCATCTTTATTTTTCTGGAACCAAAATAATTATTATATTTATGGAATGGATCCGGTTTTTTTATATAAGTACAACACTAAATTTTATTGGGAAATATATTACTTAGCCGTAAACGATACTGGAAATGAAACCTGTAATTCTGAAAATTGTGAGTCTGACGACAATATCATATCGACTTATAATGTCATTGCCAAGGATTTTAAAGCTTCATATGTTTTTACTGATCCTCGACTTCATAAAAACTTTCTGAGCTATTTAAAATGGGACACCGAGCATTTCCAAAAAGTCTTTGAAAGCGAACAGGGCATTATTTTTAAAGTTATCCCGGAGAATACTAAACCAACCCAAAGATAGAAAAACTCCATAAATAATGCTATAATGAGGTCATGGATAATCAAACCGTAGCCAAGCGCTACCAGACTGAATTATCCTCGGTAAAAAACCTTCTTTTCTACTTTTTAATTATCTGGACCTTCATCCTTCTGGGTTTAAGTTGGTTTGACTTTTTTAGTGATAAATTCGAAATATCCGAAGCCATCGTTACCAGTTATCTCATCCTTCTTGGTGTTTATATAGTCCATAAAGAAACATCACGCTGGACCGGAATAAAGTTAAGAGTAATGCCGGGAGAGCTCTTTGTCTATATTTGGTGGATATCACTTTTGGCAATGCTTATTATCGGCTTTTTTACTCATAGGGAAGCATCCCCGCCTATTAGGTTTCTCGCCTATGAGGTGCTGGGCGCTTTTCTCTTAAGCGAAATCTCAAAAAACTTCAACGCTTTTAAACGTAGTTCCTGGAAAGAAGAATAGACCTGTCCCCTAATAATTTTCGTTACGAAATTTTCAGATTTCGAGCGAGACGAAGCAAAAATTATGAGACATATACGGTGTATCTGTCGAATAATTTTTGCAAAGTCGTAGCCGAAATGTGAAAATTGCAGTAGAAAGGTTATTAGGGGACAGGTCTAATAATCTAAATGCAGGGAGGGTTCGCCTAATGGCATGGCAATGGTCTTGAAAACCATCGGGAGCAATCCCTTAGAGGTTCGACTCCTCTACCCTCCGCCCTTACTCTCAAATTTCTAGTGCAATTAAATTCTGAAAGACTTCGTTAGGTTTTTTCCAGCCCAAGACTTTTCTAGGCCGACCGTTTAGAAGGTCTTGGG
>Ga0209541_10005150_pt1 | contig 22865 bp, 23 predicted proteins | sample RifCSPlowO2_01_FD_184027 | JGI IMG/M metagenome (GOLD analysis project Ga0209541, IMG submission 184027) | Groundwater microbial communities from Rifle, Colorado - Rifle CSP2_plank lowO2_0.1 (SPAdes) (version 2) | ecosystem: Environmental > Aquatic > Deep subsurface > Groundwater | place...
TGACCTATATTATTTTATTTAGGTTTCTTTTAATGCACAATTGATATAATACATTTTTATTTCTTGATCATAGACTTTGCTAAAACAATTGCTTGCAAGGTAGGGTGGAATTGAGGGGTTGATTGTTGTATTTACAGGGGGAATAATAGTAATATATCTTAGGTGATAGCGATCAATTATACCTAAAGCTTGAGTTTCAAATGGAGTTGTGAGAAGAAGGTTGCTATATTCTATTCGTTTTTCTACATCTGTGATGAGGGCGAATTGATCATCAAAAAAATTTGAGCGTTGGGCATAATAGGTTACAAGGTGACCTAGTTTAAGTGGCGCAAATATGCTTGCACTTGACGCAGAGTTTTCGCGCAGCCATTTAAATGATTGTATTTCAGATTCAGATGGAATTTCTTGTGATTGGTTTTGGATGTAGGCTGGATAGATCATTGTTGCGGCAAGGAGGATTATAATTCCTACAGAAAAAAATGGATGTGAAGAAGATATTTTTGTTTTTTGCAGATAATTCATGAGTTCTTCATAAAATAAAGAGAAGAGGATGGCTAAAAGAACGCCAAAGAAAGCAAGAGTGGTTTTAAATGGAATTAGGCGAAACCAGGAGAGAAGAGCGGTTGCGATAGCAAAACTAATCAATAAAAAAGATTTTGTGGTTTTAAGACGAAATACGGATTGATAGACTACATAAATTCCAATTACGAAAGGGATGATACTGACTAATACGATACTTTGTCCCAATGAAAATGTAGGGAAGTATTGGTGGATTATATCAGTTGGGATGTTGTGCCAGATGAAACTTGGGCCGTCTTTGAGAAAATTTTTTTTGAAGAAGATGATTTGGGTCCAGATAAAAAAGAAGAGGGAAAATAAGATGAGTTCTAATTCGCCACGATCTATTTTTTTCCTTTCGGTAAATGAAAGAATGATATAGATGCCAAAACCGGTGATTAGTAAAAATGTGGCGGGACTTGTTAGGCAGAGTAGGAATAATAAGAGGATATAGCCATACATAAATTGTTCTTCTTGGAAGCGCATAAATGTGTATAATGCTAAGAAAAGTAAGGGATAAAATAATGTTTCTACAGCGATATCATTGGTATAAAATAAAATGGGGAGGAAGCCGGTAATGAATGCAGTATATATTGGGGCGTGTTTATGTGTTGTGATTCTTGTGGCGATAAGGTAAGAGATAATTGTCAAAGAGGCGATAAAGAGATTAGGGAGAATTTTTGCAACAAGTTCGAGAGGAAAAATGAACGCGAAAATTGCGAGTACATAATGAAACAAGGGGAGAAATGTAATTTCTCGTCCTCCATAGGAGAGTGGATCATCGTAGGCAGGTATTCCTGTTTGGGTGATGTGTTCGATCTGACGCAGATGGTAGTATGATTCATAGGTGAAATTTGGGGTGGAGAATGTAAGTACAAGGCGGATAATTAAAACTAGGAAGAATATACCTATTACTACCATCTGTTCTCTTTTTAGATTCATTTTTGATTGAATGATATGTTTAATATTTATAAATGTGTTTAGATAAGTTTGACTTTTTTTAAAAACAAACCAGCAACTTTATATCTTTGAAATGTTAAATGTACGTTATGACAAAAATATTAACGGGAAGTGAATGTTTTGATCGGTTTCTGGAGGGTGGGTATGATTCTGATATTATTACTACTATTTATGGGCCTTCAGGAGTAGGTAAAACTAATATGTGTTTGTTGTGTGCGATTTCTGTTGTGAGTTGCGGGAAGAAAGTTATCTTTATTGATACAGAAGGAGGAATTGCGGTTGAACGAATCAAGCAGCTTGCAATAGCGTATGAATCGGTGCTTGAGAATATTTTGTTTTGCAATCCGGCGACATTTGAAGAGCAAAAGGAGATGTTTGAACGAGTGAAAGAGATGGTGAATGAGGTTGAGAATGAGGGGAAGTTTGGGTTGATTATTGTGGATTCGATTTCAATGTTGTATCGATTGGAGCTTGGGAAGAGTGAAGAGGTGTATGATGTGAATACGGCGTTGGGTCGGCAGATTGCGTATTTAGTTGAGATTGCACGCAAGAAGAAAATTCCGGTCTTAATTACGAATCAAGTGTATGCGGATTTTGATAATCGGGATAAAGTGAAGATGGTGGGCGGTGATTTATTGAAATATGGTTCAAAGTGTCTGATTGAATTGATGAAGTTTGCGAATTGTCGAGGAGCGGTGCTGAGGAAGCATCGGTCGTTACCGGAAGGACGGGAGTTGAAGTTTAAGATTGTGGAGAAAGGTATCGAAGAAATATACTGAAATTCCTTAGAATTCGAACAGAATTTCAGATAATAGTTCGCCTATTGTTGAATTTGATTGTTCGAATTCTAAGGAAACTCACTATAAATTAAAAATGTTGAAAATAATTTATTTTTGTCATAAACATTTATAAATAAAGCTTAAAATAAGTATTTCATAGCCGAAATTGACCAACGATAGGTTAATGGAGCTGCCTGAGGCAAAAGAAAAGGCAGACGAGATTAATTGTAATATAGTAATTATTCTTGTGCTGTTAAAGTAATATTGGATTTAAAATAGAACATAAATTGAAAATTAAACGATATAGGTGAAACAAATATGGGCGAACAACCAGAAAATTTATTGATTGACCAAAATGAGTATTTAAAATCGGGTATTCATATTGGGACGAAGTTTAAGACGAAGTATATGAGCAACTTCATCTACAAAACACGACCAGATGGGTTAAGTGTATTGAATTTGAAGAAGATTGATGAACGTGTAGCAGCAGCAATTCACATGCTTTGCCAATATGAACCTTCGGAAATCTTAATTATCAGCCGACGGGAAAATGGCTGGAAAGCGTTAAAACAGTTGACCAAATGGACTGGTATTACTGTGATTAATGGTCGATATCCGCCAGGGATTATGACTAATAGTAATTTAGAGACATTTACTGAGCCAAAAATTTTGATGGTTTGTGATCCATGGCCGGACAAAAACGCAGTAGATGATGCGTACAAGATGGGTATTCCAATTATTGCGTTATGTGATACAAACAATCAGTCAAATAAAATTGATTTAGTTGTGCCGTGTAATAACAAAGGAAAACGATCGGTTGGGCTTGTGTTCTACTTAGTTGCGATTGGGTATATGCGCAAGAAAGGATTATTGGCTGGCAACGAAGAACCGCAGTTTAAGATTGATGATTTTGTTGAGGAGTAGGGTTTGAATGAGTTTTTTTCTTTTTCTTTTTTTTGGTCTTTTTTTAAGGAAGTTTTTTATAGTTAGGGTACTTTATTTTTAGGATGGAATTAGCAGAGGTTATTTTTTTGTTACAGAAGAGCAAGAAGGTTGAAACTATTGTGCAATTTGGTTCTTCTGTTTTAACAAAGAAATATCGGGATATTGATTTATGTATTTTTACGGTTAAACCACTCTCGTTACAAGAAAAATTGGTCTTGATGAGGGGGTTACCTGAATTGTTTGATGTTTGTTTTTTTGAGGATTTGCCGCTGCATATTAAGCAGAGAGTATGTAGTGGTGGGAAAGTATTATTTACGCGAGATTATTATCACTTTCTGACGCAAATGAGGATAGTAGAATTAGAATATCCACATTATGGCCGTTTTTTACAAGACTATGCACAAAAGAGGTTTGCAGAGGTATGATTAAAAAATCACACTTTGTGGATGTAGAACGAATCGAGGATAAGTTAAGTGATCTTGTGCGGTATGCAGAGGAGTTAGAGGAAGATTTACCTAATTTAACTGTTTTTAAAAAAGAGCGAATTCAACGTCGGGGTGTTGAAAAAACAATTGAATTAATTGCAGATACGATCGTTGATGTTGCTTTATTAGTTATCTCTGAGAAAGGATGGGAAAAACCAGCAGATTCGCGAGAAGCAATCACGTTATTAGAAAGAGAGAAGATTTTGCCTGCGGATTTATCTGAGCGGGTTAAAGATCTTGTTTCTTTTCGTAATTTGTTGGTTCATCGTTATGGAAAGATTGATGAAAATCGGGAATTTAAAAGTATCGTTGAGGGTACGCCTGATATTTCTCTTTTTGTGAGTTGTATTCTTACATTTTTGAAAAAATAGGATTGAGTTTCTTGTCTATTATCACCAGGGGGGGGGGGGGTGCTAAAATTAAAGTAAGTTATTTAAAGACTAAAATATTCTTTAGATGAAATAGGAAAGTATTGATATGAAAAATGTTCACATTATATTATTAGTTGGGTTATTTCTTTTATTGATTATTGTGGCAGGGTGTGGCTTGACGCCAGGAAAAAGTATGGTGGGGCAGGCGATTGGAGTGGAATGTAGTTCTGATTATGATTGTGATCGCGGGGAGAGTTGTTCTCGAGGAGTTTGTTCCGGTGGTGCTTCAGATGAAAGTAGTGCTGAGATGAGTGAAGAATCTAGTGAAGAGAGTGGTGATGTAGTTGAAGAAGTCAGTGAGATAGTAGCAGAGGAAGTGACAGAAGTTGTAAAAACTGAAGCAGAAGTTGTAGCTGTTGGTGATGGAACAGGGAATTGTGCTGCGGGATTATCTCCCTGTGGTCCAAATAAAGATTGTGTTGCTACGGCGTCAGATCCTTCTAATTGTGGGGCGTGTGGTGATTGGTGTTTTGATTCAACAAAGTATCCGGGTGTTAAGAATGCGGAGTGTATTGAAAGTGTGTGTGTGATGAAAGAGTGTAATAAGGGATTTATAATGAATAAAAATGGGTTGTGTGAAAAAGAATGTAAAGATTATACTCGTCCAGGAAAATATTTAGTTAATAAATGTGATACTTTTTCTTATAAAGGTTATCGATTTACTGTAGGAGACATTGGTGAAAATTCGGTTGGTGGAGATTTTATTATCAATGATACTTATTTTATAAACTGGGGTTTAGCTATCCCTAAGTATCCATACTTCAGTTTTGGTGGTTTAAATTTGATGTTATTAAATACTTCAGAATATGTTGTTTGGAAAAATGATGGTGGCTATACCTCTACATATAATGCTTTAATTTCTATGGATAATTCTTGCGAAGAAATGTATAATTATTGTTTGTCTGATTTGAAGAATAAACCTATATATTCTCAAAATTACTATAAATCTATTTGTGAATTTATCTGTAAACCCCAAGATAAATTTCATAACACATTTAGAGATTCAGCTTTTACTAAAAATATTATTGTGTCTGTGCCAAAAGGGTATACTTTATTTGCATCATTAGTTGCCACAAATGCACAAAATTGTTATAACAAAATATTAAACATAACTGGTGTTGAAGCCAAAATTCCCATCTATATCAATTATAATTTTAATAGTGAAAATCAGGTTTCATGTACTGGGGGGTTTGATCATTTTTACGTAACTTGTGGTATAAATACTTCATATTCTGATTCTAATATAGATTCATTACTTGTTACTAATCTTTTAGGAGAAAATGTTCAATTAATTTCTCAAGGTGTGTGTATAGATCAAGGGTTAAGTTTGTTTAGCAATTATAATTATAATAATATCCAATTGGGTCAAATTCATGAATTGTCCCATTTTTACGCAATTAGTTCTTTTCCTATATTAAACTCTGAAGGACTGGCATCTTTTTTTCCCAAAGTTGGTACTCGTTTCACACCTGTCGCAAATGGATCGTCTATGGCAATCACTTGTCTGAAAGATGGATACAGAATGGGAAGTGAATATTTCATTTATCAAAAATTAACGAATGCTGCTTATTATACTGGCGCATGCTTTTTTCAAGATCTTCAATTAAGATATGATTCTGAAAAATTTAAAAATTTGTTTAAATATGCTAGTACATTAAAAAAAGGATGTTATAATCTATTTAGAGACGTAATAAATCCTACATTTGGAGAAAATGTTACTGCTTTATTTGGTAATAAATATTCTATCGATGAATCTGATTGGGATATGTGCATTTAATTTCTCTTTTTTTATCCTTCTTTTCCACAATCTTTAAAAGCTGTTTCTATCCTATCTAGTCTTTAATGAAGAAAGTTGTGGTTATTGGAGGCGGTACAGGGAATTTTGTGGTACTTTCTGGACTTAAGAATTATCCTGTAGAGTTATCTGCGATTGTGTCGATGGCGGATGATGGGGGGTCGACGGGGATTTTACGTGATGAGTTGGGGGTATTGCCACCAGGGGATGTTAGGCAGTGTTTAGTTGCGCTTTCTGATTCTAGTCGATTGATGCGGAATTTGATGAATTATCGCTTTGAGAATGGAGGGTTAGGAGGGCATAGTTTTGGGAATTTATTTTTATCGGCGCTTGAGAAGGTGACGGGGAGTTTTGAGAAGGCGGTTGAGGAGATGGGGAGAGTGATGTCTATTAAAGGGAAAGTAATTCCGGTGACGACGCATCAAGTGCGGTTGAAGATGATTTTGAATTCAGGCAAAGTGCTTGAAGGGGAGGGGCAAATTTTTACGTCTACCGAGATTGAGAAAGGGTTTCAAAGTATTTTTCTTGAGCCGATTCCAGAAGTGAATCGTAAAGCGATTGATGAGATTATGAATGCGGATTTAGTTGTGGTTGGGCCGGGGGGGTTATATACTTCGTTGATTCCTAATCTGCTTGTTGAAGGGGTTGCTCGGGCGTTACGGGAGACGAAGGCGAAGAAAGTGTTTATTGTGAATCTGATGAATCGGCGCGGGCAGACGAATGGGTTTACGGTTGGTCATTATATTCGTGAGATGAAACGGTTTACAGGAATAGATGTGTTTGATTATATTCTTGTCAATAATGGCAAGCCGAAGAAGGAGTTGATTGAAAAGTATGCGGTTGAAGGGGAGATGGTGCAAAATGATCTTACGGCGGATTCACGGTTGATTTTAGCGGATTTGTTAAGCGAGGTTAAATCTGAGTATCAAGATACAGATGTGTTAGCGAAGCATCGAGCATTTATTAGACATGATTCGGGAAAGTTAGCAAAGGAGTTGATGACTATTGTTACTCATATTTGATTTGGATGATACGTTGTTTCGGCGGTTGAGCGATGATTACTCTGAGGAGGATTTAAAGCAGATAGTGTTGTTTCCCTATGCGCGCGAGATTCTTGGGTTGAAAGATGTGAAGAAAGTTCTTGTGTCGAAGGGGGATGCGTTTTTGCAGTTTCAAAAAATTCGACGATTGGGTATTGAAGAGTTGTTTGATACGATACTTATTACGCAGACGGATGAGGGGAAGAAGAGTAGTTTTCAACAGGCGCTAGCGCAGTTTCCTCATCGTGAGGCGTGGGTGATTGGGGATCGAATTGATTCTGAGATTAAGTTTGGTAATGAGTTGGGGTTGAAGACGGTGTTGTTTCGGCATGAGGCGGGGAAGTATCGGGGGCTTGTGCCGAAAAGTGGATTGGAGAAGCCTACTTATATTGTGGAGAGTTTTTTGGAGCTGCGGAGGGTGTTAGGAATTGAAGGACGAGAGGAGTTGATTGAGTAAGGGTTGTTGAGTGGGTAGATGTATTGAATTATATGTTAGTGAGTGTGTTAACTATATTTTCGGAGAAATGTTTAAATAGTTCTTTTAGTTTGTTTTATTATGCAAGAAATAGTTAAACAGTGGTTAGCTCAAGCAAATGCGGATATGAAAACGGCTCGGCACTGTTTTACAAGTAAAGATTATTATGCAGTTGTTGTGTTTGCACAACAGTGTGCAGAAAAAGCATTAAAAGCGTTGTATATTTCGATTAATGGGAAATTACCCCCAAAAGTACACGATCTTGTGGAGTTAGGGCGTTTGGTTGAGGCTCCAGGAGAAGTTTATTCTCTGGCAGAAAAATTAACAGTAACTTATTTTTCTTCTCGTTATCCTGGTGCGGCGGCAGAAATACCGGCAAAATTTTATGATAAAAAGAAAGCAAATACTCATTTTAAAGAGGCAAGGGTGATTCTGTCATGGGTCAGAGAAAAGATAAAATAGTTACGCAGTTTGCGTCTGTTGTGCGCAGGCATATTTCTCCTTGTCGGATACTTTTGTTTGGTTCTCGAGCTAAGGGGACGGCGAAAAAAGATAGTGATTATGATTTTTTGTTGATTAGTCCGGTTTTTGCGCGCTGGGAGTGGGAGGAACGAGGGGCAAAGATGTATCGTTTGAAACGTTCTATCCCAGCGGCGATGGATATTTTATGTTATACTCCTGAAGAATTTGAACAGAAAAGAAAAGAGATTGGAATTGTGCAAGAAGCAGTTCAATGTTGTGTCGAAGCGTGAGTGCGTTTAACGGATAACTGAGTGCGTTTAACACTGTTATGATTGCGTTTGACACTTTTGTGATTACGTTTAACATATTGGGTGTTCTTTTAACACTTGAATTTTGACATTTTTTTGGTCAGTTTTCTCTCTCCTTTCCCTCTCTCTCTCTCTCTGATATCTGGCAGGTGGAAAAGCGAAATGTTTAAATACATTTTCTACTTTCTGTGTGTTTAGGTGCTAAAAGATAAAGATATATTATTTTTAGGCATACTATCCAAAAAAGAAGGTGTTGATGTATGAAATTTAAATTGATGTTGTTAGTTTTATTAGTTTCTTTGATGATTATTGTTGCCGGGTGTGGTTTAACTCCTGGCGAATCTCTTGCAGGAAATGCAAGGTCTACGGGTAAGACTCGTCTTTCTGCGCAAGTTTCCTGTCCAGGAGGAATCGTGTGTGATGGTACACCGGTTACAGGTAAAAAAGACCAAGTGGTCTGTGGTACAGATTCACAGAATTGGAAGTGTACGGCTTTGGGTTGGCAGGGACAAGGAGATGCGTGCGAATGTCCATTGAATCCATCTATCAGCTGTTCAGATGGCGTAGTATGTGATGGGACTCCAGTTACCGGTCAAGGAGGACAAGTTGTGTGCGGCACCGATTTTAAGAATTGGATGTGTACAGCAAATGGGTGGAGCGGTACGGGAAAAACGTGTGTCTGTCCAGAGAAAGAGATTGATTTTTCAACATTTTCACCAGATATGAAGATTAGATTAAAGTGTTTAGAGATGTTTTCAGGCTGTGATAAAGTATTTTTTGACAGAGCAGTTGGACACAATAAAATTGTAGCAACGGATTGGGCAAAATATTATTCGGTAAAAAAAGAGGAAGGTGATCCGGTTTCCATTACGAGTATCAAAGAATTATTAAATAACATGTATGCACAAATTAACGAACAGCAGGCACAAGAAATTGCAGAATTGTTATTATTAGAAGAAGCAAAGAAGAAACAGTTTATCATTTCTGATGCAAAGTTGAATGATTTTTCTTCAATTGGTTCGGGGTCTGCAGGAGCTGCAGAATTGAAACAACAAAACAGCGGTTCATCGTTGAAAGATGATATGGATGGATTATTGGCAATTAAAAAAATGATTGATGAGGGAACGTTGACGGCGTTGGACATTGGGAAGAGTAATAGTGGAAGCAAAGAAGGCGGTACAGATGAAACTAATAAAGCCTCGCAAGCGGGAGATACACCAAAAGCTTCCGCATTTAGCGGTAAAGGAAATTTTTTACAGGCAGGTGTGGGCTGTGCGAGTGCCGCGAAAGGGAAAGGTGGTGTAGGTAGCTCTAGTGCGAAGAAGAGTGATAGTGGCTCAAGTGGCGGTGCTGCAGGTGGAGGAGCAGTAGAAGGAGGACAAGGGCAAGGACAGATTAGTGGTGAGAAGACGTTTGAGGGTGGTGGGGGAAGTAGTGGGGGCAGCAGTAGTGATGCTAAATTTGGTGGTGGAAAAGCTCCTGTATGTGCTCCAGGATCTCAAACTGATGAATGTAAAGGTAACGGTCCTAAGAAGAAAAAAGAAGGATTTGCAGGAGACCCAAGTGAAGGTGGCGAAGGTGATGGTATTGGTAATAGTGAGTTTGCCAAAGATCAGGCGTCGGGTAAAAGTGCACCATGTCAGGCAGTGAATTGGGATGCGGTGGAGGGTGATACTGGAAAAGCTGGTTATAAAATTTTTGCTGGATCTTTTAACACTAAAGATTTTGTAGGGTGGGCAATTGTGAGGATTAAAGATGGAACAAAAACAACAACTTTATTAGGTAAAGATGGAAATGGAAAAGATGTTGATAAAGAAACAAAGGAACCAGCTAAACCTGGTGAAGGGTCTAATGATAAAATAGGTGTTCCTATCAAAACTAAAGATGGTGGTACCGCTAATTTAAATGTACCAAAAGAAACCGATAGTGATAAAAAAGATGATAAAGACAAATCTAAAGATGGAAAAGATGGAGACTCAAAAGGAGGCGACTCAAAGGATGATTCAGCAAAAGGAGACGGAAGTAGTTCTAAATCCAAAGGCATGACTGACCCTAGTGCAGAAACTGCCAAATCTAATCTCAAGAAGTGTGACAGCAGTTGGGCGGCAGCGTATAGCGGTTGTGTGATGAATTTGTTGATGGATGAATTTAAGTCTGAAGATAAGTCCACCGATCAAGAGAGTTGTGAGAAAGTAGGACAAGGTGGACCAGATGCGGGTTTGAACTGTGGGAAGAAGAAGTATGGCGCTGATGGATTCGATGTGAATTCGTTCTTTGGAACTGGTTCTTCGCAGGGTGCAGGAGTGACGGATCCGGCTGATAAATAATATTTTTTCTTTTTCTTTTTTCTTATTTTTCTTCCATAATATTTAAAAGTGTGAAGATTTCTGTTCTTTACATGAAAGCAGTATTACTTGCGGCAGGGAAAGGTACACGATTATTACCGTTAACTGTTGATACACCGAAGGTTCTTGTAGAGGTGAATGGCAAGCCGTTTTTGTGGTATGTGCTTGAGCATTTATATCTGGCGGGATTTGATGATATTGGGTTGGTGGTTGGGTATAAGAAGGAGAAAGTTGCGGAATTTGTGAAAGAATATTTAGTGCATCAGGGGGGGATGAAGATTACGTTGATTCATCAGGATGAACAGTTGGGGACGGGGCATGCGGTGTTATGTGCGAAAGTGTTTGTGGGGCAAGAGAATTTTGTGGTGTATTCGACGGATAATTTGATAAGTGAGGAGGATTTACGAGCGTTACCGATGGATGATTCTGATATTTATGTGATGGCGATGCAGGTGCAGTTTCCACAGCGGTATGGTGTATTAGTGCATGAGGGCGATAGATTGAAGGAAATTAAAGAGAAGCCGAAGGAGTATTATGGCAATTGGGTGAATGCGGGGATTTATAAATTTACACCGCAGATATTTTCGCTGCTTGAGAAGGTTAAATTATCGGTGCGAGGGGAGATTGAAGTTACGGATGCGGTGACGATGCTTGCGAAATTGGGGAAGGCGAGGATATTGAAGTTGAAGGAGTATTGGTTGGATTTAGGAGTGAAAGATGATATTCCGAAAGTTGAAGCGTTTTTGCAGCGGAGGGGTGGAGGGTGAGTGGGCGGTGGGGCGGCGTGCTGTGGGGCGGTGGAGCGGCGGGATGGAGATAGGTGATTGAATGCGTTTAACGGATTTTAGGTTATGCTATTGGTGTTAAATACACTCATTAATTGGTGTAAAAGCGGAATGTTTATATAATTTTTAGATATACTTTAAATAAGTTTATTCAAAGTCATTCAAAATGAGGGGTATGTTATGAAATTAAAAATTCTCGTATTAATTTTAAATGTTATGGTTCTGTTGATTGTTGCGGGGTGTGGCGTGCAACCGGGTGAGAGTGTGTTTGGTTCGTCTAATTTTGCGGGGCAGGCAATTGGTTCTTCTTGTGAATCGGATACTGAGTGTGATCGTGGTGAAGAGTGTATACGTGGGGTGTGTTCTGGTACGGTTTACGAAGAAGTTGAAGAAGTAGTAGAAGATGAGAGGGATGGGAGAACATCACGACGAGACGAACGTAGGTCTGAACGAGATTTATCTGAAGAAGAGATGGCGGAGCAAGGTGTGGGATATGGTGGAGATCAACCTATCGGTGATGGGACGGGAAAATGTGGGAGTGGTTTAACGCCGTGTGGTTCAAAATTAGATTGTGTGCATACAGGAACTGATCCATCTAATTGTGGTTTATGTGGCAATTGGTGTTTTTCGCAAGACAAATATCCGGGTGTGAAGAAAGCGGAGTGTATTAATAGTGTATGTGTTCTGAAAGAATGTAAAACGGGATTGATGTTGAAGGATGGGAAGTGTGTGAAAGTTGACTCTTGTTTGAATCCTCAAACTGCGGCGGATAGTTGTGTGATTGATATTCCTGATGCGAATTTGAAGAAAGCGATTTTGAAGCAGTTAGGCAAGAGTTCGGGAGAGGTGACGGTGGGGGAAGCGAAGAAAGTGAAAGGTATTAATGCCGAGACACAAGGGATTTCTAATTTAAAAGGATTAGAGTATTTTACGCAGTTGAAGTTGTTACTTCTTGATTCTAATTCCATTTCTGATATTAGTGCGTTGGAAGGATTGACACAGTTGACTACGTTGTATCTTGGTTCTAATAAAATTTCTGACATCAGTGCGTTGGAAGGATTGACACAGTTGACTACGTTGTATCTTGGTTCTAATAAAATTTCTGACATCAGTGCGTTGAAAGGGTTGACTTCTCTTAAAAATTTAGATCTTCATGGAAATAATATTAATGATGTTAGTATGTTGGGAGGATTGACTAATTTGGATTATTTGACTCTTGTTTATAACTCTTTGAAGTATACTGCTGAATCTTGTTTGGCGATGGATGGCTTTAAAAATATGGTAATCGGATTTGATTATGAAATGTGTCCACTTCCACAGTTGTATAAAAATTATAACCTGCCAGGATTATATACTATTGTAGTAGGTGATGGGTTTGAAAATAATGATTTTTTGGTTAAATTTGTGAAATTCCAGAAAATATCAGTTCAAAATAAAGTATCTTCTTATGTTAAAACTGCTTTATTTAAAAAAGTGGGAACTACGTATGTTTATTATCCTTATCAGGACAAAATTACTTTAGATAATAAAGGCTATTTTAAAACAGGGGATAATACTAACCCTCTTAAAATGCTGGGTAATATCCCTTTGAAGTTGGAATCAACTGTAATTGAAGAGAATAAGAATGTTTTTTCTTACCAAAGCGATTGTTTGTTTAACGATGGTTGTGTCGTTGGTGATTGTACTATTAGTTGTCCTTTTAAAGCAGCAGAAGGGGAGGTACAGTTGATTAAAGATACTTATTCCATTATCGTTCCTAAAAAATATCAAGAGTTAGGTCAAGATATACTTCCTTTTTTGGAAATATGTTATTCTAATGTCTTGGACTTTTTAGGTTTAGGTCAGAATGGGATGAAAGTGGGGCTGAGATTTGTGAAAGGGTCAGGGTCAGATGTTACTCATTCAAATAATTTCAATGTTTTTTTAGATGATGGAGAATTTGAACTATTGGGAGAACAAATAAAACCAAGTTATACCCAAGATATTTTAGGAAAGAAAAAATGTCCTATCGTGTCCTATATGCATAATACTCCTCATGAGTTAACTCACATTTTGTATGGGGATGGTCTTCGACCATTTGGTCTAAGTGAAGGGTTTTCTGATTTTGTGGGGGGAAATACTTTAGCTACTTGGAATTATGTGGAACAAACAGCAGTTTTTAACAATACTCAAGCATCAGCTTGTAAAATGAATGGTTTTGATAAAGGAGATGGGTTAAAACTATATGTTGTTTTGTCTACACTTCCAGATGTATCTATTAAAAATGATTACTATTTTACTGGTTTTTGTTTTTGGACTGATTTTGTTAAAATGTATGGTGAAGAAAAATTTAAAGTTTTCTCGCAAAAATTATATAGTTATTCCCATAGTACTCCTAACTATTATATGTGGGATGTGATGGAGGAAGCTATCGGCGGGCCACTTTCTTTGGAGTTAATACAACGGTATGGACTTACTAAAGAATCAACGTTTGTAGAACAATGTGAAGAATGTGCTTCTATCCCTTTGAATTAATTTTTTCCTTTTTTTTCCTTTCTTCTCTCTTTTCTTTTTCTTTACACAACCTTTATTATATATCTTTAATTTTTCCAATATATGGCTATCTATGAACCTGCTGAAGACTCATATATGCTACAGCGCTATGTACGTGAATATGCATTAGGGAGAGTACTAGATGTGGGTACAGGCTCAGGTATTCAGGCATTAGAAGCGATGCGTAATCCGAATGTTCGAGAAGTTGTGGCGGTGGATATTAATGCTGATGTGATAGAACAATTACGAGAGAAAGTACGAGTGGAAAAGATACGTAAAGTAAAAGTTGTGCAGGGTGATCTTTTTGAAAATATCGATGGATGTTTTAATCTGATCTTATTTAATCCACCGTATCTGCCACAAGATACAATTGGTGAAGGGAAAGCAAAGAGAGTAATTGAGGATGCGGCACTTTATGGCGGAAAAAAAGGGTGGGAGATTTCGAATCGTTTTTTTCGGGATGTGAGTAAGTATCTATTTACCGATTCAGTTGTTTTGTTTTTGTTTTCTTCGCTGACTGATAAAGCGAAAATTGAGGAGATTTTAACGCATAATCTATTAGAATGGCGGGAACTTGAGCGAAAAAAGATGGCGTATGAAGAGTTATATGTATATGAAGTGAAGAAGAGTCTGTTGCTGCGGGAGTTAGAGAAGCAGGCGATTGATCAAGTTCATTATTTTACAAAAGGAAGCCGCGGATTTATTTATACAGGAAGACAAAATACAAGTGTACATATTAAAAAAATGATTCCGCTTAAAATGCATTATCAAACAGTTGCGATTAAAATTAAAAATATAGAAAGCAAAGCGGAAGGGAGTATCCGAAATGAGGGATTGTGGTTAGAACGGCTGAATCAAGAACGAATCGGGCCACAATTGATTAAAGCAGGTGAAGTGGATGGAAAAGAGTATGTTATCTATCAATTTGTGGAAGGAAAAGAGATTTTAGAATGGATTGGGGGTGCTGCGGAAACTGAAATAATTAAAAAAGTGTTGCAAGATGTGCTTGAGCAATGTTTTCGCTTGGATCAGTTAGGTGTTACAAAAGAAGAGATGCATCATCCGATCAAACATATTTTAGTTACGGAGAAAAATCGAGCGTTTTTAATTGATTTTGAACGAACGCGACTAACGGATAAGCCACAGAATGTGACGCAGTTTGTGGAGTTTATTTGCCGGATTAAAGAGCAGTTGGAGAAGAAAATGGTTAGGGTTGATGTTGAGCGGTTGCGGGGGCTTGCGAAAGAATATAAACGTGAACCTACATTGGAGCAATATCATATACTTGATGATAATTTGTTTACAAAGTAGAAATATATAATAAGTAGTTTATTTTTGAGATAATTATGCTATTAATTTACTATATACTATGAAATATAAAGACGTTCCAATTTTAATGTACCATGATGTAGGTTTATCGACAACGCAATGGTGTGTGTCTGAAACTAGTTTCAAAGCGCAGATGATGTTGCTTAAGCGAAAAGGTTATCGCACGATTGGTTTGGATGAGTTGAAAGAGGGTGTTGAGAACGGTCGGGACGTTGTGGGAAAAGCGGTGGTTCTGACGTTTGATGATGCGAGGAGAGGAGTGTATAGTATTGCATATCCGATATTACGGGAGTTGGGGTTTATGGCTACTATATATATAGTGCCGAGATGGGTGGAGGGGGAAGAGATACCGCGCGAGGAGTTGTATTCTGGGTTTTTGAATTGGAACCAATTACGAGATTTGGCGCTTGCGGGTTGGGGGATGGGAAGTCATTCGCTACGGCATCAGAATTTGACTTCATTGCCGACAGAGCAATTGATGCGGGAATTACAAGAGGCGGATGGGATGATTTTACGGCAGACGATGCAACGAGTGCAGTCTTTTTGCTATCCGTATGGGAAATATGATGAGAAAGTATTGAATGTGATTAATAGCAATTATAAAACGGCAGTTACTATTGAGAAAGGTTTTGGGAGGGAGATTGGTCGGTATGGGCGGCAATGGGTGTTGCATGAAACATCGCTTGAGTTGTTTGAGCAGTTACTGCATCGGCCGACTCTTTCTATTGCAATGATTGTGAAGAATGAGGAGCAGTTTTTAGAGGATTGTTTGAAATCTGTTAAACGTATTGCTGATGAGATTATAGTTGTGGATACGGGTTCGATTGATAAGACGAAAGAGATTGCGCTTAACGCGGGTGCTGCGGTGTATGATTTTAATTGGGGGGATGATTTTGCGGCAGCGCGCAATGCGGCGATTGGATATTGTACTAGCGATTGGGTGTTTATTATTGATGCGGATGAAGTTATTGCTACAGAAGATTATTCTTTGTTGTTGCAGGCAATGAATTTGCGGGAGGTTATGGGCTATCAGATGGTGACAAAGAATTATAGTAATACTTCAAGTGTGAGTGGGTGGGTGGCGCAATCGCTTTCAGATAAATATGGTCAAGGGTTTAATGGTTGGTATCCTTCAACAAAAGTTAGATTATTTCAACGTAAGCCAGAAGTTGAATTTCGAGGGGCGGTGCATGAGATGGTGGATTCAAGTATTTTGGATGTGAAGGGCAAGATTATGCCGTTGCCAGTGATGGTGCATCATTATGGTGAGAGGCGATCAGTTGAGAGTAGTGATATTAAACGTCGCGAATACCTGAAGTTGACGCAGCAGAAAATTGAACAGAATCCAAAGAACGGGAAAGCATATTTCGAATTAGGAATTCAATATAAAGAATTGAAAGAGTATGATAGAGCAGAAGAGATGTTGCGGCGTGCGATAGAGTTAGGAGAGGGGGATAAATCGGTTGTGCCGTTGTTGAATTTAGCAGTGGTGTTACAAAAGCTTGGGAAATTTGATTTAGCGATTGGAGAGTATGAGAAAGTGATTGGACAGATGCCGCATAATGCAGAAGCGCATTTTGGGTTGGGGTTTTGTGCATTTCAACAGCAAAATTTGGTGAGGGCGAGGGAGGAGTTTGAACTTGCGATTACATATAAAGAAAATTATCTTGATGCGATGATTAATCTTGGAGCTGTGTATGAGAAGATGGAGTTATATCCTGACGCGATTAGGATGTTGGTGAAAGTGCTTAAGTTGAATCAAACAAATGGACGGGCATATTATAATCTAGGAGTGGTGTATGAGAAAGTGTTTGCGGTAGATAAAGCGATTTTGTGTTACAAGAAGGCGATTGAGTTGGGGTATTTTAGGAGAGAGGAGTTAGAGGTAAAAGTTGAGAAGATGGAGAGGTTTTTGAGAGAAGAAAAAGGAGGAAAAGGATAAAAATCGTATCTTTTTTAATAAAATTCTAGTTTGTCTTTGGTGTAAATGCCTTGTTTGAGTTGGACTGGTCGCCATGTATCGATGACCAATGTGGCGTTGAGCCAGTTTGCTAATTCTTCTGGATTGCCAATGGTTGCGGAGAGGCCAATGAGTTGTGGTTGAATGAGGGTTTTGAGTAAGGTTAGGATAATTTCTAGTGTTGGGCCACGGCTGGGGTCGTTTAAGAGGTGAATTTCGTCAATTATAATTGTATTTATTTGGTTGATCCAGGAGACGCGGTGTCTGAGAAGTGAGTCGAGTTTTTCTGTTGTGAGGATTAAGAGGTTATAGTTTGCAAGGTAGGGGGAATCTGAGTCGATGTCGCCAGTTGCGATGGTGACTTTGTATTCGGTGTCTTTGAACAGAGCGAGGTATTCTTTATATTTTTCATTGGCGAGAGCTTTGAGTGGGACGAGGTAGATGGCTTTGCCGGTGGCAATGGAGTTTGTGATAGCCATTGTGGCGATTAATGTTTTGCCAGAAGCGGTGGGGGCACAGATGAGCTGGGATTGTTTTTGTAGAAGACCGGCGTTGATGGCTTTTATTTGGATGGGTGTGAGGGAGGTAAGAGTGGAGTAGTGTTGGTGGAAGAAATCAGGTAGAGGGAGTTGGGAGCGGTTCATATGTGCTGTTTTAGGCTTAGTGTTATATATAATTATGTGAATTTTGGTTAGTTCTCTTTAGATATTGGGTGTTTGGAGATGTCTTGATTCTTTTTTTGGTGGTTTCTTGTGGTTTTTCGACGGAAAGTATATGTTGTCTATAGTTTAGATGAGGAACTTAGTTCTTGTTTTATGGATTCATCATTTAGAAATGATGAAGTCTTGAGGGTTCAAAATTTTGATGTTTTAACGCGTATTAGCGTTGTTTTCGTTTTTTGAACTTTTGGATTTGCGAAATGTTTATAAATCGATTTCTTGTAACAAGGGGTAATCTTACTATTTGCTCTAGAAGTATCCGTCTTACAAATGGGTATGGACTGGGCAGACATGGGCAAGGGCATTTCGTGAAATCGAAAAGATTTATCCAAAACGGGTATAGCTTTCGGAACTTTCATGGGTTGTGGGGCCTGAGGAAGAAGAGTGGTTTAAACAAAGAGTGAGTATATTTAAGCACATTGGAGGTGTGTTAACATGAAAATTAAAAGAATGGTGAAGCGATTATTCGCTGTAGGAACAGGAGTAGCAATGATTGGGGCTACCGCAATGGGAGCAGTTGCTGCTGCAGATTTGAAGGATTATCCAAATTTCTTAGTGAAAGATGGTGTATTTGATGGGTATGTAGTTGTTGGTGAAAAAGCTGCGGCTATTGATAATTTAGCAGCTATTGATATTACAACTTCAATGAAGGTTGCAAAAGCTGTGGATGCAGCTAAAAAAGTGACAACCGTTGAAGGGGATGCTTGGTTGGTTGGAACAAGTTCTAAGAAGTTGGAAATTGCAAATAGCAACGCAAGTGATTCAACTATCCCAGGTGAGCAAGTTAGAGATATCACTAACTTTATTGGTGAAGAAGAATTAGATGCTCTTGGTGATGGTACTTGGGCAACGAATGAACAAAATTATGATTATCAACAGTTTTTGTTCTTTGATGAAGAAGGATATGGCGGAAATTCACAATCGAGGATTGTAAAGTATGCAGAAAATGATGCTGATGCTACTGCTGATTATTTTTTTGTAGGGAATGGTCGGCAAATTGCTCGTTATCGAATGGAGTTTAGTTCTACAGCACAGTCTGATGTAACAGATTCAACTGGTACTGGGGACACGACTGGGACGTACTTAGATGATTTTGAAAATACAGATATGACGATTTTTGGTAAGCCCTATACTGTTGTATTGGCACGACGACCTGATACTGTAGCTGATCAAAGTGTCAAGTTAATTTTGATGGCGGGAGCTGCTCATGACACTATTTTAGAGTCGGAAACTAAGAGTTATACAGTAGGTGATAAAGCTTATGAAGTAACTTTAAGTTATGTAGATGATGATGAAGCAAAGTTCATTGTAAATGGGGAAGCTACCAATAAGTTAAAAGTTGGGGAAACCTATGTGCTTAAAGATAAGAGTGAAGTTGGTGTTTCAGAGATTTTATACCAATCTTATGCAGGTGGTGTACACTCTTCTACATTCTTTGTCGGTGCACAAAAGATGGAACTTCGTGATGATCAGATTACTGATTCAACAGGTGCATATAACGTCAAAATTGGTTCTGAAAATATTGATGGATCTACTGTAATTGTTACAGGAACTGATAACAATAGTACGTTTTCCATTAGTACAATTGAAGTGAACATGACTGCAGATGATGATTTATTTGTTGGTGCAGGCAAGAAATTGAGTGACGAAGTTCTAGCTACAGGAGGGGAGAAAGAAATTCTCTTTACAAATTCTTGGGATGTAGAATATAAAGGATTGACTCAAGAGAAAACTCATAAAATTGAGTTGGCGCAATCTTCAGCTAGAAAGTATCACTTGAAATTATTTGATGGTGATTCAAAAGAAGTTGAGTTACCAGTAGCATATGCGGAAACAGGTGGGTACAATATAAGTATTGGTGAAGAATCTTGGGGTGTAGCTAATTCTAGAGCTAATCAAAAAAGATTAATCATTACTGAAGGTACAGCTGGTGGAGGAACTACTAACTTGGATGAGGGAGATCATGTCTACAAAGATGATTATTTTATCTTAACTTCAACCGGTTCTGGTAGTGCTGCTGATGGTTCTGCGAAGTCTTATCTTTTGCAATATAAAGGTGCAGATAAGCAAACCAAGAGTGGTCCTAAGATGAGATTTAAAAATCTTGGAAGTGGAGAGACTTTGGAGTATTCTGTCAGTTCAGTTTCAGCTGGTGCAACAGGTACAGTATCTACCATTAAGTTGGGTGGATATTCGTTTATTGTACAAAACGCATCTTCAGTTGAAGCAGATGATTTCCAGTTAGATGTTGACCTTGATGGAAGTGGTGCAGTTGGAGCTAATACCGTAACGTTTTTGGACTCTTTTGGTGCCCAATTTACGTTTAATTTCAACGTAACTGGTATAGCAAACGCATCTACCAGTCGTGGGGATGAATGGGTAATGATAACACAAAGTACTCCAAATGGAAATGATTATGATAATATTTTACCAAATAATATTATCTTAAACATAACCGGTACTACAGACCCAGAGGTTCGATCAGCATTGACTGGTTTGACGTTAAAAACACCTGATGGTAAGACTGATGTGGCATATGGTTACACATCTATGGGTGCTTATGTTACAAGGAAAACACCTAGTAGTGATCCACAAGAATTAGTTGTTGAGTATCCAGATCAGCAAATGGTACCACAAGTGTATGTGACCGCACAAGGAGCTACAACAAAGACAGCTACAGCTAAAGGAGATTTAGTTGCAGTTAGTGTTGTTGATGCTACCAAGTTGGATAGCGAAGTTGCTGATGCGAAAGCACAAAACTTAATTGTTGTTGGTGGACCATGTGTAAACAGTGTTGCAGCTGAATTACTTGGAAACCCAACTAACTGTGCAGAAGGCTTCACCGCTGGAAAAGCACGAATTAAGCTTGTGGAAAACGGCGGTAAAGTTGCGATGTTAGTTGCAGGTTACAGCGGTGCTGACACAAGATTAGCTGGTAAAGTACTTGCACACAAAGGAGATATGTTGAGTGGTATGGAAGTAGAAGTTGAGGGAACAACCTACAGCGATGCTACCATCAGCGCACCTTCCAAAGTGGTTGCAGCTCCAGTGAAAGCAGAAGCTCCAGTAGTTAAGCAATAAAGCTATTAGCTTTTATTTTTTTTATTTTTTTATTAATATTTTTTCTTGATGTGTTTTTTAGATATTTTTTTGGTTTGTTTTAGAAAGTTTTTTATATGCTGTTGTTTTCTTTATTTTTAGTAGAGGTGATGACAAATTCAATATAAGACGTACGTTCCGGGTGTATTATTTGGGTTGCTGTTAGTACTTTCATTTCTGATTATCAAGCCGCTGTTGATGGCGTTATTACTTGGGGCGTTGTTTGCGTATATCTTTTTTCCGGTGCATCGTTTTTTGAAAGCGAAAATTAAGTATGAGACGGTGTCGGCGCTGATTGTATGTGTTGGCGTGTTATTGTTGTTTTTGATTCCAGGTGTTTTTTTTGTGAAGTCGTTATTTGAAGAGGCGTCGGTGCTTTTTTTGTCGGCAAAAGAGCAGTTTAATTCAGGGGTATTAAGTCATTGTTCGCTTGAGGTTTGTAAAGTGGTGCAGCAGTTTGTGAATGAGCCTACTGTGCAGGGATATATCGATAATATGTTACATTCGGCGGCGGTTGCGGTTATTGAGAAAGGGTCGGCGTTTCTTGTGGCAGTGCCTAAAGTGGTGTTGACATTATTTGTGATGTTTTTTACGATGTTTTATTTTTTAAAAGGTGGAGAGGAATTTCTACAGAAGTTGAATTCTTATTTAAGAATACATCAAAAAAAGTATCTATTGATTTTGCAGCGGTTACAGGATATTGTGAAAGGTGTAGTGTTTGGGTATGTCATTGTGGCGTTGATGCAAGGTGTTATAGGGGGTATTGGGTTCTTTCTATTTGGGGTGTCGTCACCGCTGTTTTGGGGGTTTGTGATGGCTCTCTTAGCGTTGATTCCGTTTTTAGGGACGGGGTTTGTGTGGATTCCTGCGGCAGTATATATTATTTTTCAGGGTGTGGTTACGAATTCGACGTGGTTGATTGTTAAAGGTGTGGGATTATTTGTGTATGGGTTGGTTTTTGTGAGTACGCTTGATAATTTTATCCGTCCGAAATTGATTAGTGAGAAAGCGAAGATTCATCCGGTTGTTGTGATGATTGGGATATTTGGGGGGATGTTGTTTTTCGGACCGATTGGATTGATTGTGGGGCCATTAGTGTTATGTTTGACAATGGTGTTTTTGCAGGTGTATTTGTCAGGGGATTTGAAAAGGTAGAATTTTGATGTTTGGCTTTCTTGGTTTTTATGTGAGAAATTTAGAATGTGTTTTGATTCGTGTTTTGGATGGAACTTCGTTGGTTATACGCACTCATTTGGTTGATGTAGGTTTGGATGTCGGTTTCTTTTGGGATGTGATGGATGGTGAATGTGTCGGTGAGTTGTAGTGAGTAGGTGTGAAATATTTTGTCGTAGAGGTTTTGCTCTGGTTTTGGTTGGGTGATAGAAGTATAGGGAAGTTGTTTGTTGTTGTGAAGAATGTATGTGCGATAGAATAGATAAGGTTGTTTTGATTTTTGGATGGCGAGGTAGATGCTGATGCAGTCGAGAAGCAAAATGAGAATTAAAGAGATGAGGCGAGCGAGTTCTTCGTCTGCGGCTTGGAATTCTAATAATTGGAGGTTGAGGAGGATGCCGAGGTAGAAGATGATACTGAGAACAATGAAACTGCAGATTGGAGGAATAAGGGCGCGAGGTTTATGTTTCTGGAGGATGTAGGAGGGTTGTTCGTTTGGTTGAGGAAACATATTGTATTAGTAACTAAAGCTTATTTATATTTCTTATGTGATTTTTCGGGAGAAAGTTGTGGGAAGAATGAAATGGGCCTGCCCGGAGTTTCAGTTGTGCCGTTTCTACGGTCGATTTTTGAACCGGGGATCCTCTCGAATTTGAATATCTTAATAGATATACGTCAACGAGAT
>Ga0209541_10005153_pt1 | contig 22861 bp, 20 predicted proteins | sample RifCSPlowO2_01_FD_184027 | JGI IMG/M metagenome (GOLD analysis project Ga0209541, IMG submission 184027) | Groundwater microbial communities from Rifle, Colorado - Rifle CSP2_plank lowO2_0.1 (SPAdes) (version 2) | ecosystem: Environmental > Aquatic > Deep subsurface > Groundwater | place...
TTTAAATCCGGTTCAGATTAATTCTATTGAAGCTAATAATTCTTTAAATGAAAGAATAAGAATAAATAAAGCTATAAAAAAAAAATTAACAGAAAACCAAGTATCATTGACAGCGATAAAAAAAAGCCTTTTAGTTGGAAATAGGATTCCTAAGGACTATTTTATCACAAAAGGTATAGGTGAAAGCGATATTACAGTCCATGCCGGCTCTTTTCATCTTGCTCTTAGGGATGCTGGAATAGAAATGTGCAATATAATGGAATATTCATCTATCCTGCCTAGAATTGCGACTAAAGTTAAAAAACCAGCTAGATTATACCATGGATCAGTTATGGAATCAATTATAGCAGTTGCGAATTCTAAAAAAGGAATGAGAGCTACTGCAGGCATAATTTATGGATGGCTATACAATAAGATAAATGGGAAAAAATATGGCGGATTGGTTTGTGAATATAATGGCGATCTTGAAGAGGAAAAAGCAGAAGAGCAGTTAAAAGTAAGCTTAAATGAGTTGCATATTAATGGCTATGAAAAATATGATCTAAGAGATATAACTATAAATATAAACAGCTTTATTCCTAAAAAAGAGTTTGGCACAGCATTAGTGGCTCTATGTTTTACAAACTATATTTATCCTGTATTAGATGCATGTTAAAAATATTTAAATAGTATTAAAATTCTCTAATAAACTTATGAAAATAAATAAAGGACTATTTTTAATATTTTTTCTTTTAATTATCCCTATCTCTTTTGCTGAAAAAGGCCATATGAAATTGCTGGCTGTTTCTGAAACAGATACAGGCTATACTGGAAAAACAGCAGATCTTTATTTGGATATTAAACCAGGAACTGGAAGCGTGTTTATAGCAACCTTTCCTTTATCAAAATTAGACACGCAAATGTCTACAAGGTTTGCAAAACAAATTGCGTGCAATAACATTGATGTTGACTGCAATAAATATGATTTTTTTTACACGATTAAAGCAGACTCCCCAATAATCGGCGGACCTAGCGCAGGAGCAGCCATAGCCATATTAACAATAGCAAGACTAAAGGATATTGACATTAAAGATGATATTGCTATAACAGGCACAATTAATTCAGGCGGTTTCATAGGATATGTAAGCGGTTTAAAGGAAAAAATAGATGTTGCAGCTGAAAACGGGATAAAAAAAGTATTGATTCCAAAAGGAGAACATATTTTAAAAGAAGGTAATATTAACCTGGTTGAATATGCTAAAAAATATGGTATAGATATTATAGAAGTTTCTGAATTAGATGATGCTTTTTCTATATTTACTGGGGAAAAAGAAGAAGAAGAAACAGAAAGAGAGATAGAGGTTAATGAAGATTATAAAAAAGTAATGAAAGAGTTGGCAGAGGACTTATGCAATAGAAGCACGAAATACAAAAAAAATGTAGGATATTTGGACGAAGCAGATAATCTAACTGAAAAAGGCTTACAAAGTTTTGATAAAGGAAGGTATTATTCAGCAGCAAGTTTCTGTTACAGCGCTAATGTTGTTTATTCTAAATATTTTTTAAGCAAAAAGAATTTAACAGTTGAGGAAATATTAGATAAAATAAAATATTACCATTCTAATATAAACAAAACAGAGGAAAAATTAAAAAAAATAAAAAAAGAAACAATAACTGATCTGGAAGCATATACAATTGTTAAAGAAAGATTGATTAATGCCAAAGATTATTTGACATTAAGCCAGAATTACCTTCTTCTTGGATTGATTGAAGAAAGTGTTGATAATCTGGCTAATGCTATTGAAAGGACTTATTCTGCTTTTATGTGGGCAAATTTTTTTGGTAAAGGCAGAAAAGAATTTGAATTAGACCCAGAATCACTAAAAAAAATATGTATGGAAAAAATAACAGAAGCCCAGGAGCGCTATCAATATGTGCAGATTTATTTTCCAGATTCATTAAAAGAAACAGATAAAGAAATTTCCCGCGCTTTGGAGGATTATGAGAATAATGAGTATGAACTATGCTTATTTAAAGCTTCAAAAGCAAAAGCAGAAGCAGATATTATTCTTAACATATATGGAGCAGATGAGGAACAATTAAGCAATATACTTGAGCAAAAATTAAACATTGTTAAAAAAAGCATAATAAGGAATCAGGACAAATATTTTCCAATCGTGGGTTATTCTTATTATGAGTACTCGCAGGAATTAGATAAATATTCTGCATTGATTTATTCAGAATATGCATTGGAATTAAGCAATTTGAATATATATTTTAAAAAAAGTGAAGGGGGAATCAGTTTAAAGTTAGATAAAGGTTTAATTTGGATATCATTAACTTTAGTATCGGGAATTATTATCGGATTTGTCATCGGTTTAATATTCTTCAAAACTAAAAAAATTAAGAAATCGAGATATAAACCCAAGCGAAGTTCTCGCAAACCGAAGTTCGCTAAAACCTCGCAAGGGAAAAAGAGGTGATTTTGAAATTTTTTTTTTTTTTTTTTCCTTTTTCTTTTGAATCCTTTGTGAATATAAACCTGAGGCTCATGTCCGAAGACACAAGCGCCCAGGAAAAAGAGGTGATAGATTATAAAATTGCAGAGTAATTTATGATCCCCCAAAAATCCGCTGGGATTTTTGATGGATTATAAATAAACTGAATAATTAAAAATAGGTCTTAACCACCCCTAATCACCCTTTATACAACTTATTTAGAATAACTAGTATATAAAGCTTTCGATTTATTAGTATTCTAAAGTAGTAACAAAAAATAGGTAAAACAAAATACATAAAATATGAGTTAATTATTTAAACAAATATTTATAAAATAGCATTAATTGTAATTCTTGATGAAATGTTATAAATGTAATTGTAAAGCAATAATAAGTATTCCCCATTTAAAGCCAGTATGCAAAAGATGTTTTGAAGGGATAATAGAGAGAAGAATAAGAAAATATATCAGGATAAATAAATTAATAAAAAAAAATGATAGGTTGATAATTAAAGATCCAATATGTTTGTATTTCATAAAAAAAATAATTAAAAGCCCTGTTAAAATAGTAAAAAAAAATGGAAAAGAAGTGATTCCCTGGACGCTTGATGACGAATGCAACTCATTTCTCTATAATTTCTTTAAACCTAATTTCAAAATTAAGGAGAATAATAAGATAAAACTGTTAAGAACAGTTACAGAACAGGAACTAAAGGAATTCTCTAAAATTAAAAATATTAAATATAATCCATTGAATAAAGATAGAAATATAGAAAATTTATTAAATAGCCTAAACAAAAAGTATCCTGAAATCAAATTTTCATTGTTAAAATGTATCAGCAATATAAAAGAAATAGAAAAATTAAAAAAATAAGCATAATTTCCATTATTTCTGTTACATTGATATTGCTCATTTTTTCTTTTTTTATCCATAAAGAAGAAAATATAACAAGTCAGATTGTTAAAGAAGAAAATAAATTAAAAGAATTTTCATCATCTCCAGAGGTTTTTTTTTGCCCTAAGGAAAAATGCGATGAAAAGCTGATAGAATTTATTGGTTCTGCTGGTCAATTTATCCACTGCGCTTTTTTTGATTTAGACCTTGAGAATGTTATTGAGCTCTTAAAGGAAAAATCAAAGGCAATTGATGTTAAAATAGTTGTTGATGGAGACAATGATAAATTTATTAAGGATTTAGATTTTGTAAAAACAGACAACCGGCAGGCATTTATGCACAATAAATTCTGCATTGCTGACTATAAAAAGATATTAACAGGCTCTTTTAACCCAACCATCAGATGCGCATACTATAACAACAATAATGTTATAATAGTTAATTCTGAAATTCTGGCTCAAAATTATGAAAAAGAATTTCTCGAATTGTGGAATAATGTGTTTGGAAACGGCGCAAAGGTTGAAAAACCGGTTATCTATTTAAATGACAGGAAGATTGAGAATTATTTCTGCCCAGAAGACAATTGCGCAAAAAAAATTGAAGAGAAGATTAATGAAAGTTATGACAGCATATATTTCATGACTTTTTCTTTTACGCATGGAGGAATAGCAACCTCAATCGTTAAAAAGATTCAGGATGGAGTAAAAGTCAAAGGAATATTTGAAAAATTGCAAAACAGCCAGTATTCTAAAAAGGATTTGCTGGAATTCCAGGGAGCAGAGGTTATATTGGATAATAATCCTTACAATATGCACAATAAGGTTTTTGTTATAGATAGGAAGACAGTAATAACAGGCTCATTTAATCCAAGCGCTAATGCAGATGAAAATAATGACGAAAACATAATCATAATTGAAGATGAAGAAATAGCTGAAAAATATTTAGATGAATTTGAATATATATGGAGTTATGAAGAAAAGATAAATAATGAAAAAATTAAACCAGAAAATGCAATAATCTATGAAGTATTTTATGATGCAATTGGTTCTGACAAAGGCAGGGAATATGTCAGATTATACAACCCAACTAATAAAGAGATTAACCTTTATAATTATAGATTGACAGATAATGACAATGTATTTACATTGAATAACAGGATTAAAGAATGGGAATATCTAACATTAACATCTGATAATGGATTGTTTTCGCTAAAAAATGAAGATTCATTGCTGATTTTAAAGGATAAATATAATAACCAGCTGGATTATGTTGCCTGGAAAGGAGCATGGAATTTAACAGCAGACGAAGGGGAAAAATTAAAAAGAAATTCAACTGGATTTATAAATTCAGAAGACCAATGGGTTGTGGAAAATGAAAAATGATGTTTTTGGAATAGGGAATATACTAGTTGATATTTTGATTAAAACAGATGATAAGTTTATTGAAGAGCTTGGTTTAAAAAAAGGTCATTCTAATGATATTGACGAGTTTAAATTAAGGGAGATTGCAGCTAAGATAGACAATTCTAAAGTTAAGATGTCCCCAGGAGGAAGTGTTGTAAACACATTGGCTGGAATTGCAAATCTCGGGGGGGTTGTTGGTTTTTATGGAAAGATAGGAAATGACAAACATGGCTTGTTTCTTGAAGAGGATTTAAAAAAAAGTAATATATTAAGCAATATAAGGAGATCAGAAAAAATGACAGGAAAGGCATTGACATTCATCACTCCAGACAATGAAAGAACATTTGCTGTGCATCTTGGGGCAGCTATTGACCTAAATAAAGAAGAAATATTGGAAGATGATATTAAAAAAAGCAAGTTTGTCCATTTAACAGGATATGAGATAGAGTCATCAAGGGATTTTTGCCTGCATGTTATGGATATTGCAAAAAAAAATAAAGTCAAGATATCAATTGATCTTGCAGATCCAGGCGTGATAAAAAGAAATCCAGAGCTGAAAAGCATAATAAAAAATGCAGATATCATTTTTCTTAATGAAGAAGAGGCAAAAGCTTTAACCAATCTTCCTGCAGAGAAAGCAATAGAAAATATATCCAATGATATAGGCACTGTTGCTATAAAATTAGGAGAAAAAGGCTCTTTGATAAGGCACAATAACAAGGTGATTAGGATTAACGGAATTAAAGCAAAAGCAGTAGACACAACAGGAGCAGGAGATATGTATGCTGCCTGTATCTTATATGGCATATCTAAAGGCTGGGGAATAGAGAAATCAGCTAACCTTGCCAGTTTTGCAGCTGCAAAGGTTGTAGAGCAGATAGGAGCAAGATTAAATTACAGCTTAAGGGAGAAAGTAGAATTCTAATCTATTAAATGCTTAATTTCCTTGATAAGATCTATTATTTCATCTTTAAGTTTTTTTGCATCTTCATAAGATAAATCTTTTCCATAATAATTGATTCCATTTCTAATTTTTCTGAATTTATCAAATAAAACAGCGTTTTTTTCTTCTTTTATAATCTCTTTTAAAAAGGCGAAAAAGCATTCATGATTATATATCTTAAATCCTTTTTTTATTGCAAGCGCTTCTAATAATTCTCTTAATGAATCATAGCAAAGGGAAATAATAGATACAGCTGTAGTTTCATTTAAGTCTAGCATGTTTGCAGATTCTAACTTCTTTTTGCTTGATATTTTTAATGAATAAATTAGATTGGCATCTATTGAAATTTTTTTAACAAATCTTTTATTATTGCATTCTTTCCAATCCATTAAATCATCGCTCCGTATAATAACAATCCTTGTTGTATGCTCTTTTTTAAACTCTCATTTTTTAATTCTGACTTAAAATGTAACTGTATCTTTCTCTTTAATTGTTTCTCAAATTTCTCAAGGATTATTTCTTTAAAATTGCAGTTAAGATATATATCAATATCAGAATTAGTCGTTGCCTCTCCCTTAATAAGCGAGCCAAATAATATTATAGATTCATAATTTGAAATTTCACTTAAAAATTTTGTTAATGGCAATAATTTTTGTCCCCAGTATGCTTTTGAGAGCTCTATAAATAACAGATTTTCCCTGTTTGCCCTATACAACATGTTTTTTTTTTTTTTTTCTGTTAGCAGTAATGTTCCTTCTTTTTCTAATTCTCTTAGCAGAGCAGAGGCAGTAGGAGGACTTATCCCTCTAACCCTAGAGTATTCCCTGACTCCTAATTCATTATAGCAATCTTCAAAAAAAACCGATAAATCGTTAAATATTTTTAACATATGTAAGAAATAATTAACATGTGTTTAAATATTTTTCTATTTCTGCAAAGGTTGTAGAGCAGATAGGAGCAAGATTAAATTACAGCTTAAGGGAGAAGGTTAATATTTAGTTTTTGGTTTGATTTTAATGATTATTAATTGCCAGGTGTTACACCTCCTGCACCTTGACCAGAGTAAACTCTTCCACCATCATTGCCATAATTATCCCAATAGTTTCCTTCTTTTACTGTTCTAATGTAATTTCCTGGAGGGGGCATTGGCTCTGGTATATCTTTCCACATAATTGGCCCCTTTGACATAATTCTTCTAATTTTATTTTTAATATAAAAAGCAGCTTTATCAAAAGGTCCCCCAAACCAACCAGTTTGTGTAGTTAAATGCATATCATTTGTAAGAATTGTACCATAAGTTATTGTTAAACCTTCAACAGGTACGCCTCCCGCAGCCCTTGATAATGCTGTTGCCCAGTTGTTCTCACACTCAGGGCTCGCAGTTGAACAGCTCATTGATAATATTCTTGATGTCTTTTTGAAAGATCCAGCTAACATATTCTCGTACAAATCTTTAGTAGTTATATACCTCGGGTTGGTTACTTCCCTAATTTTATAATTCTCAATAACTGGTTTTCCACCTAACACAATTCTATCAGGCTCACCATGCGCACCAATAATCAACAGATCTATTCTTTCTCTAGAATGTCTTATTGCATCTATAAACTGTTCTTTATTTATGACCATTTCAAAATCTAAATTATATCCTTCTTCTTCCACCTTATTAATTATTTCTTGAATTTCGCTAACAAATACTCCATTATAATCAACCCTTATATCTGCAAAAAGAAATAAAGCATACTTTTTTTGTTGTTTATTATTTTCCTCTCCAGCATTCCCCCTCAAATCAATATAATTCATAGGATTATTCTTTGTGTAGATATAGAGGTTCATAGATTGTGAATCAGTTAATCTTCCTTTAACAGTATCAGCAGTGATAAACCTTCCAATTGAAGAATCATAATAACGTGCGCCGTAATACAATAAATCAGTATCTTCATCTAATTCTTTAGAGTTATACTGTATCCATTCATTAGAACTGTCCAAAGCTTTGCCAAAAGGCATGTAATCAATTCTTTCTATAACTTTTCCAACAGCATCTGTAACAACAGCAGGGCTTCCGAGATGGTCATTATGGAAATAAAATAAATTTCCATCTTCCTCTTTTGCTATTCTCTGTCCATTTGCATAGACATAAAGAATTGAGCTTTGCTCTTCTCCAGTTTCTTTTGAAGGAATAATAACATTATTTATCTTTAATGTCCCGTAATCTAAAGCATAAACATAATTAACCAATAAAATTATTATAAAAGTTAATATTATTTTTTTCATATTTCCTCCTTAATCGTTGTAGTGACAACCATTGTCAGTGTCTTCTGTATAGAGGATTTCCTTAAGTTAATGATATAATCATTAAATTCTTCAACATCTTTGAATTTCAATTTTAAGATTAGGTCATATTCTCCTGTTATGCCAAAAACTTCTTTTATATGATTATTGTTAAAGAAAGAGTCAGGAATCTTTTTTTTTGCAGTGATAAGAAGGAAAGCTATAAATCCCTCTCCAAAAGCCTTATTGTTCAGCTTTAATGTAAATCTTTCAATAACGCCTTCCTTGACTAATTTCTGGATCCTTTGATGCACTGTTGAAGGCCTTATCTGGCTTTGTTTAGCAATCTGCCTTATAGAAAGCCTGGAATTTTTTCTAAGTAATTCTATTATTTTATGATCCTTGGAATCTAGTTTCATACCTACTCCAAAATCTTTGCTAAAACAACCTCTCAAGAAATATGCTTTCTTGCCATAAATATAAGTTGGGGGTTAAAATTGAGAGGCTGTTTCTGGCAATTAAAATTTTATTGTTCAGGATATATTTAAATTTTTCTATTTTTGTCCGTTATTTTAGAAAATTTATAGACATTGTCTAGTTTTATATGATTAAAATATATAAATTGTTTTATATTCCTTTAAATTGGTGATATTCATGAATACCGGAAAAAATTATGAGGTTAAAGATCTAAGCTTGGCAGAACAAGGAAGGAAGAATATTGAGATTGCAGAAAGCCATATGTCTGCTTTAATGCATATAAAGAAAAGATTTGCAGAAGAAAAGCCATTAAAAAATATAAGAATAGGAAGTTGCTTACATATCACTAAAGAAACAGCTGTTCTAATAAAAACATTAATTGCAGGAGGAGCAGAAGTCGCTATCACAGGCTGCAATCCTCTAAGCACACAGGATGATGTTGCAGCTGCTCTTGCAGAAGAAAAAATTAATGTATGGGCATATAAAGGCGAATCTAAAGAAGATTATTATAGATATCTTAAAAATGTAATTAATTTCAAGCCAAATATTACAATTGATGATGGATGCGATCTGGTAAGCGAGATACATAAAAATCACAAAGAGCTTATTAAAGATATTATAGGAGGCTGCGAAGAAACAACAACAGGAATCATAAGGTTAAAATCAATGGAAAAGGATAAAGCATTAAAATATCCAATGATAGCTGTTAATGACAATAAGACGAAACATCTGCTTGATAATTATTTGGGAACTGGTGAATCTACATGGGATGGAATAAAAAGAGGAACTAATATATTGGTTTCTGGCAAAACAGTTGTAGTTGCAGGTTATGGCAGTTGTGGCAAAGGTGTTGCTTTACGAGCAAAAGGAATGGGCGCTAAAGTTATTGTTACAGAAGTGAATCATTTTAGAGCTTTACAAGCTGCATATGATGGTTATTATGTTATGCCTATGGATGAAGCTGCTCCACTTGGTGATATATTTATCACAGTTACAGGAGATATAAAAGTTATAAAAACAAAACATATGGAAAAAATGAAATCTGGAGCTATAATTTGCAATTCAGGGCACTTTGATGTAGAAATAGACTATAATGGATTAAAAGATATTGCAAAAAGTGTAAAGGAAGTAAGACCATTAGTAGAAGAGTTTATATTAAAAAATGGAAATAAAATTATTTGCCTTGCTCATGCCCGTCTGGTCAATTTGTCTTTGGCTGAGGGCCATCCTTCTGAAGTTATGGATACCTCATTCTGCGGTCAGGCTTTATCTGTTGAGTATTGTGTCAAGAATAAAGGCAAAATGCCAATTAAAGTAATTCAGCTCCCAGAAGAGTTAGATGATTATATAGCGCAGCTTAAACTTGAAGTTTACGGCATAAAAATAGACAAACTAGACGACGAACAGATCAAGTACTTAAATAGTTGGAGTGAAGGGACTTAATTATTTTTTTATTTTTTTAATTTTATTCTTTTGCGATATTTTCCCACATAAAATTAAAGAATTTTTTATAGCCGTCTGCAATTTTATCGCTCTTTATCATAAATGCAAATTGGGTATCACCCCAAAAGGCAGTTACAACCCTGTTCCCATATACCCAGATATGAGTTGGCGATGAGTACCTTCTTGGGAAGAACCTGTATTTTCCATATTGAACGCTTGGCAGTTTTTTTGACTTCTTTAACTCATAATCAAATATCTGCTTTGTAGCTATCTTTCTTTTTATTCTCTCTTTTTCAAATCTTGGAAAATAAAATCTCAATTCATCAACAAGCCATCTGCCTTTTCCCCCAATAACATATATTGCTTCTCCAGCGTTTAACATATCCTGCATTATTGTCTTCATTCCTTCAATGCCCTTGAACATCTGGCCTTCTTCTTCGCTTTTTGCTGCATTGAATTTACTCTTTAATTCCGGCAATATCTGATTTATGCCTTCCTCTTTTTCCTGAAGATAGCTCAATAACTTATCCGGGTTTGTTGATTCGAAATGCTTTTTGCCATTCTTTATAATAACTGTTACTAATCCTTTTTCCCTCAATCTTTGCAGTGCATCATAGATATTCCTTCTGTGTATGCTTGTCTTTTCATAAAGGCCAGAAACTAAAGAGATCCCATTCTCGAGCAAAGCAATGTATATTTTTGCTTCATTTGCCCTTAGCCCTGCATTTTCCAAAGCTGCAATGTCCATAGCAAGCAGCAAGGCTTTTCTATTTATATATTTTGTGGTAATCTTTGCTACCACAAGATTTTATATAGCCAGTATGATTACTTTAAAGTAATTAAACAATGTGATTAATATGGGCTTATACGACAATTCAACAACTCCTGTAATATTAGAGAAACTAGTTGAAACAAATGATGGCCATCGCTCATCCAGACTCCTTATAAGAAATAGAATTCTTGTGGGTGGTTGTGTTGAATTAATATCTGACGAAATTAATAATTCAAAAATAGAGATGGGCTATGCAGGTATGGTTAACAATAATCTCTCTTTGTTTATTAAAGAAACTATGCTTGCACAAGAACAAAAATTAGCTTATGGCTATAATTTATTTTATCCAACAAAATACAAAGAAAAAACTAAAACTATCAATTTAAATAGAAATCCAGATTGGGATATAACAAGACAAAAATTTAAGCATATTCAACTATTGGATAGATTTATCAAAGTTTTTGGCGTAGATCCAGAAAAAATCTCTGTTGAATACCGATCATCCAAAATAGAAAATACAAAAGCAGAAATAAATTCCATAGAACAATACAAACTCTTTTTGAGACCACATTTCAAGCATAATAATTATCAAAATTTGATGCCTGCTTTAATCAAAGAGGATTTTATACCAATGAACACAGCAGATATTATTAAAGCAAGATTAGATGCTATTGCTTCAGAAAATATTGATGAAATATACTTCTGGATGGGCAATCATTTTACTACCACTGATGCTGCTGTTTATCCAAAACGAGATTCAGACTTTTCTGGGAGATTTAAGATAGATTTTGATAGTAAATTATTAACATGTATTGATAAAAAAACAAGTTTATTTAGACCTGAAACACATCTTTTTAATTGGACCGGTACTGCCCTACCCATATCTAATGATTATTATTTTAATATTAAAGGACCAGAATTTAGAATTATTAGTTATTATAATATCGCTGATCATTTTGATCCCCTAAAGATTGAATATGCAATCTTAAATTCTAAAGCAGAATTACTTTCTAAAAAGCGTGGAGAGAAGTATAGGACACAAGAATTATACGAACTTGGGGCAACACCTATTGAAAGACCATTAAAAATAATAAAAATTGGAGACAAAGAAGTAAACGAAGTTGAGAATAGTGATTTGTGGTTAGCATTAAGTCACTATGATTTTACAAAAGAACCGACTTGTGAGCAAAATAAAGCTGCTAGACAATTAAGGGATGACTACTCAAATGTGATTTTTAGAGAAGTAATAAAATTATTTTTAGAGAGAAAAATACTTTCAGGGTCAGAATGTATGGGAATAAGTTTATTCGAACCTAATCAACCAGTTTCGATGATACTACCATGGATTATGAAAGATTTTAGAACTTTTTATGAGGCAAGTGGCACTGGTAACTTTGGCGGTATTTGTGATTATCTAGTTGGGTATAAAAAAAAATAAAACGTAGGAAGGTAAAAAAGCCAATTTTTTTAATCAAACAAAATGAAATAAGATATTAATTAATCTATAAATTAAACACAATCGCAGCATACCCGACAGCAGAGCTATAATCATTAATAATATCTCCAGATGTATAATACTTCAGTAATTTTCCTTTTTTATTTAAAATCTTCATTAAGCAAGCAATTGGATATTTTCCGCAGATTGTTGCTCCTGTTCTTTCTGTATAATCTAAAAATCCTTTTAAATCATTGTTAATTATTTTATCAATTGCTCCTTTATCCAATTTATACATATTTTCCTTGATATTATCAGAAAAAGGAATAAAACCATAATTATAGCCATAATGTGTAAAGTCGCTTGAAGCAATAATTATTACCTTCCTGCCTGATTCTTTTATTGTTTTGATTATTATTTTGGCAACATTTTCATAATCCTCAGAGACAATTACAGGAACAAATTTTAAATTTTCTTTAACATATTGTAAAAATGGCAATTGAACTTCAATTGAATGCTCGCAGTTATGCGCTTTCTTATCTTCTTTTAATCCATTTTTAATTAAAAGTTTAGCAAACTCATTATCATTCTTCACAATTCCAAGGGGAGTTTCAAAATCATCTAAAGATACGCAGCTTTCATATCCAGAATGGCTTAATCCAAGAACAATAAATAATTCAGCATCAGAATCCTTTACTGATTTATAGGAATAGGCAGCGCATTGTCCTGAAAAATAATAGCCAGCATGCGGGCTTATTGCTGCGGCTGCTTTCTTCTCTGGTTTAACAGTATCCATATATTTTTTTATCTCTTTTTTTAATTCCTTTGCATCATCATTATAAAACTGGCCTGAAACAATTGGCTTTCTTATCATAATCATTAGAATAATAAAGAATTATTTAAAGATTGTTAAAAAATAAAAATAAAATAAAACTATTTCCCTCTTACTAAATTATTCAAATAACTCTCGCATTTGCAGTCGCATTTAATCTTATCATCTTCTACTGCTCCTGTAGAAGTCACAACATCATAGCCTTTCTTCAAACATTCACTATAACAATAATCCTCGCAGTCTTCTGCTAACTTACAATCAACGCAGTATGTAGAGGCAGTTGTTATTCCGGGCCTGAATGCTGAGAAAACTATAAAAACAACCAACACTACTATCAGAACTAAGATTATATTTTTTTTTTCCATTTATTTCACCTCGTTGGTTATCACCTCTTTTTCTTTCCTTTTTTTTCTTTTTTACCTTCTTTTTTTTTTAAATAGTGGTAATATATGAACAATCCTGCTAAAACAATAATTATAATAACCATTATCCCAATAACAGCCTTTGCAGTTATAGGCAGGAAGGTTTTTTTTTCTATCTTTTCTTCTTCCCCCACTGCGATAGTTATTGTTTCTATTTTATCAATTTTTTTTTTTATTATATAATCTATTGATTTTGTTTCACTTTTTTTCACAGAATCAAAAGACCATTGGAATATTGGATCTGTCTGTAATATTTCTGGTTTGATTCCAAGAAAGTCTATTCCTGCAATACTGTCAACAACAGCATGAGGGATAGTCTCTATAATTTTAACATTTTTTAAATCATTAGGAGCAGTAAAAGTTACAGTTATCTTAGTCCTATAGATGCTTTGCCCTGAATCTTTATTAGTAACCTTATAAACAGATAATGTCTTTATAATGCTTAGCTGGCTTATTTCTCCTGAATTTATTTTATTCTGAATATCCTGCAAAGCGCTTATTGATTCTGTCTGTGTTGCATATTTTAATGCGCTCTCAACTACTGTCGCTAATGTTTCTTTTACTGTTTCTGATATTGGAGAGCCTATTTGATAAACATCAACATTTGTCCATCCTTCTGGCAATGAAGCAATAATATCAGTGACCTTCGTTAGATCAGTTATTTTTGTCAATGTTTCTGCTGTTGGAGCTGTCTCTTTTGCTGAAGCCATTGCTGATCCACCACCGCTTGGAGCCGCTGCTGCAGCTGCTGCAGCTGCTGCTGTTGGAGTTCCTGTAAATGCCAGGTTTAAATTAACATATTTTCCATTATTACCAGTTGAATAGGTTGTATAACTTGCTAAAGAATTTACAGAATCATATCCGCTTGGTGTGCTTAAAGTAAAAGTTATAGCAGCTCCATCTGAAGAACCAGTAGGCAATGTGACTAATAGCTTATATTCTCCTGTTGCTGTAGTTGTTGTTGAGCCTGCAGCTATTCCATCTATAGTTGCGCTTACTGCTTGTCCTGCTGCAACATTAGAACTTTGCAGTGTTAAAGTGCCATAATAAATAGTATAATCTTCAACCCCTGCATTTACAATGTAAAATGATAAGGTCAATAAAAATAAAAAAAATAATATTTTTTTCATCAGTTATCACATCCTCTATTTTCCACCCTCTTTTCAATGATTAAAAACTAAAAAAAAAAAAAAAATTAATATCTAGCTACTCCTGTCAATGGTTTTGTTGATGAAGTGATTGTAGACTGTACCCACCATCCTTCATATGGCTTAACTATTAACACATCCCAGTTATTATTTGATAACCTGTTTGCATTGCTGTACGTTGAAGTATTGCCAAATCCAGGAGTTATTGAGCCTACTTGTATATTTCCTGTTGTTCCATCTGACGATAAGCTTGCTAACCAGTTATCAGGTATATCACTCATCTTTCCCTCTTTACCTTTGCTAGAGCTGTAATAATTACCATTTAATGCTAAGAAATTCCATCCAGCATCAATTGTTATTTCATTGGATTCCAAAGAGCAATCACTTTGATTGGCTAGATAAATTCTCAGCACATTGTCTCCTAAGTCTCCCCATACACTATGCGAGTAAGTATATAGCTTGCTTACAGATGCGTTATTAAATGTAAATCTGTATCCCGCCAATGTAGATAATTGGGATACTGTATGCTCTCCCCATGTTGATGTATTGTAAAACTTAGCAAATGTTATATAGCTTGCTGATGGCAAATAACTGCTCATGTTTCCTGCATTGACGCATGTTGGGAATGATATTGTCATTGCCTGATTAGGCACAATCTCAACAGCATAATCTGCAATAAACCTCTTATTTCTGACTGAAAGATTTGTTGCAAAATTATCTGCTTTATCTCTTATATACCATGAAGATGTGTTTGTACTTACATCCCTGTTATTTCTACCTTGAAGCGCTGAAGCATTTACAACATCAACCCATTCTTCTCCTCTCAGATAAATAGTTGAATCAGTGCTTGTTATGTTTATTATAACTTTATTGTCAACAATATATGCAGTAAAGTTATTTCCAACTGAATGAACAGCTCCACCACCCTTAAATGTTACGTTTCCAGATGTCAAATTTACAGTTGCTACAGGTTGTAATGGTTCGCTGAATACCAAAACTAATTGGTCTCCAGGAGACAAAGTTCCATTATACTTATTATCAATTCCAGTAGAAGTTCCATTGTTCAAGTAATATGCATATAGAATATATGGAGCATCACTGTCATAAGTGAAGTTTAATCCTGTGTGTGTAGTGCTTATTGAGTTTCCAGATAAGTCTTTTGCTGTCGTTACATTAATTGTCCATACTCCGTTTGTATCTGCATCTGTAAAGTTATAATAGAGATTCGCAATAGTAGTTCCTTCAAGAATAGTATATTTTGTTTTGTTAGTTACTTCAGTTAAAGCACTAGCACCATTGCTTATCTCAATCTGTGTTGAATTAGTCATATTCTCGCTAAATTGTATTGTGATTCTATGTACTCCAGGACCAGTTACATTAACGTCGCTTATTGAAGCAGTTAATACAGTTGGAACTGTTTCATCTTTATTCCAGGTTACTGCTACTCCAGTTGTATTAGATATTCCAGTTAATGCATTTCCCGATAGATCATAAAATGATATATTGGCTAAAGATAAGTATAGAGAGCTAAGTTCCTTTCTGTCCCATGCTGCAATCAAATTAGTATAAGTGCTGTTAAGTGTTAAGTTTATAGTCTTATAAAATTGATTATTTATTCTAGAAGTTACTGAAACTAATTTTACATAGGCATTGGTAAAGCTTGAGTCGCTAAGATTTGCTCTATTTGCTACCTTAGACAGATTATGATTCTGATTATAAGCTAATCTAACCTGTGTTGTTGTGATAGTAGGAATGTCAACAGCTTCATTAAATCCTAACTGCAAGATGCTGCTTCCGTTTGTTTCATGGAAATATGTGTAATTTACCAAAGTAGGCACTTTTGAGTCATTTGTAAATATTAAAGTTATATTTAAAACGCTACTCATCAAATTGCCAGCACTATCATTAAAGAAGAAAGGCTGCACAATCGCATAGACTCCTGACCTGAATCTTGTTATATTGCCTTGATCAGTAAAATTCAATGTTAAATAATACGTTGTTTCATTAATTCCTCCAACTGCAGTAGAAATGGGCGTTTTAACACTAACATTTGTTTTAGCGCTGTTATTAGGAGCAATTGCTACAGTTCTGTAAGGTATTACAGCTGCAGAGCCTATTGATGCCATTTTTTCATCAAATTCCAATGTCAAATTTACTGTATATGTTCCAATAACGCTTAAGTCAAGTGTTCCTCTTTTTAATGTTGGTGGTGCTCCATCGCTTGCTTCTAGAGATGTATTTGAAGCTATTTCATAGCCTGCTAAATCCATTATTGCAGTCCAATTACTCATATTTAATGTAATATAAGGGGTCTCATTTGATTCTATAGCACTGATAGTTAAGGTAAATTGAGTATCATTTTGTGCTATGTTATCTGCTCCAGATGTTGCAGCTAATGTAACAGCAACAGAAGCGTTCACTCCGCTCCTATTAGTATACTGAACAAACATTGACTGCTTTTTAACAGAAGAAGCATTCATATTTTCACTGAATGTTAAATTTAAATGAGTTGTATCATTTGTCTTTGCAGAATTAAATGTTGGAATTGTTCCATCTAAATATACTTTACCAGATATATTAAATGATGAACTAGTATTATCTTCACTAACAACAAAATTTACAAGCCCATCTACAGAAGGAAGGGAAGTTACATTAAACGAAAATGAAGAGTTTGTTGTTACATTATTTACTAAATTTGTACCATACCATTGTAATATTGTGGCTGTTCTTCCTTGAACAGTTCCGCTGATGTTAGTGAAATTGGCAGCAACAACAGAACTAACATTACTATTAGCTATTAGCCCCATTCCTGCAGGCAAGGTTATATTAAGTTTATCTATTCCAAAAGAGTTTACATCACCAGAACGATTATAATTAATTATAGTTATATTAATTACATAACCATTGTAAGTGTTTCCGCTGCTTGCATTTCTTAAATAAGAAACACCATCAAATTGATTAGCGGATGTTAATGAAGATAATGTAGTGGTAAAACTAACAGCAAAAAAGTTATCTCCTGAAAATTGAGTGCCAGTTCTATAAATATTAGTAAGATTAGCAGTCCAATCAACAGCAAACACAACATTGCTCAATCCAAATAAGAAAACACCAACAATTAAGAATAAAATCACCTTTTTTAAGCTTAACATTTTTAATCAACCTCTTTTTTTTTTTTTTGTTTTAATGAACTATGCAATATCACCTAATTTTTTTTTTTCTAGATGATTATGAAGCAAATCTTTCTGGAAATATTTAGGACTATAAATAAAAAAATATTTAGAATTAAACATTACCCCTTTTTCTATCCTACTCTTCATTCTTTTACTTTGAATATTAAACCCTCTTTTAGTTTCAAGTTTTTGAAATTTAACATATATTTAAATGTTTTGGAATTGCACGACAATTCCTATTGAGGAGATGAATAAAAATTTATTAAAATTATTCACCCCTGAGGCAACAATTTAATAAGATTATATAAAAACTTTTATATAACCTCTAAAATAGTAAAAATCAATGATAATTAATAAAACCAAGAATAGTAACATAGCATTAAAATATAAAATATGCAATAATTTTTTTTCTCAGTCAAAAGGGCTGATGTTTTCAAGGCCAAAAGTTTTAATCTTTGATTTTAAAAAAGAGAAAAAGATTAGTCTGCATATGCTCTTTGTATTTTATCCGATCTATGTTTTTTTTTTAAATAACAATAAAGAAGTTGTTGAACAAAAAAAAATGAATCCTTTCACATTCTATAAAAGCAGAAAGCAGTCAAGGTTCATTATTGAAATTCCTTCCAGGCATTTTGATAAAAATAGTATAGATACAGGCGATAAAATGGAGTTTAGATTAACAAAATTTATAAAGTGATTTTAGTTGTCCAATTCCTATGCGTCGGTGGTCTAATGGCTACAACTGTGCTAGCATACTTACACAACTGCTGTTAATGACAATGGCCTTCCAAGCCGTTTATCGGGGTTCGAAAATAAGTTAACTATCGACAGTCCCCGCCGACGCATTTTCTATGATGGGGAAAAAAACAAAAAAAAACAAAAAAATACTGGTAATCTGCGCGCATTCAGATGATCAGATATTTGGCCCAGGAGGGACAATAGCCAGATATGCTGAAGAAGATAAGGATATTTATACAGTTATATTCTCTTATGGATATTCCTCGCATCCATGGTATAAAGAAAAGGTAACAGCAAAAACAAGGGTTAAAGAAGCCCAGGAAGCAGATAAAATAATAGGAGGAAAAGGAGTTATCTTTTTAGGAGTGCCTGAAACAAAATTCTTTAAAGGAAAAGAAAAAGTAACAAAGCAATTAAAAAAAATAATAAAAGAAAATAGGCCTGTAAAGATTTTTACCCATTCTGTGAATGATCCTCACAAAGACCACAGGGATGTGTATAGCATAGTAAGAGATTTGTCTGAAAATTCAAATTACAGGTTTGAATTATATTCATTTGATGTCTGGAATCCGATAAGATTAATAAAAAGAAACCGGCCGCAGATGTATGTCGATGTAACTAAAACATTTAAAAGAAAAATTGAGGCTTTAAAATGCTTTAAAAGCCAGAAGATGTCAATGATTTCATTATTGTGGAGCGTTTATTTAAGGGCTTTTCTCAATGGCTTAAATGCTAAATGCAGATTTGCTGAAAGGTTTGATAAAATAAGATGAAAAGGGACAATAATCTTATAAAAAGTAAGCTTTCTATATTAAAGAAATCGCTGTTCTATATGCAGAGGTTTGACGCATGCCTTCATTTCATATTTTTTGTCGGTCATGCGCACGGCTCTGATACTAACAATAGCAGATATCCATTCGGACAGAGAATAACAGGCTCAAGAGTTTCCAATAATAAGGCTGACTGGTTCCATGTATTAAGCGAGCTAGAATATACTGCCAACAAGATAATTAATGCCTCCAAGAAGAATAAGAAGATTGCCGAGGATATGATTAAAGAGTTTTTACCATATGAAAAAAAGTTTTATGAGGTTTGCAGATCAATAAATAAGACTAATCTTAAGTCCTTGAGTAATAAAAAGCTCGTATCATTATACAATAGTTTAGCTGAAATTTATGTAAAAAAATTAAACTCATCTCCATTAATTGATGGTTTTGCTCTAACTACAGATATTATCATTTCAGAGAAGATAGAAAGATTTCTTGAAAAAAAAGGATTGTTAAATAGATTTGTAAAGTATTTTGAAATATTGACTTCTCCTGTTTTTATATCATTTCTTCAAGAAGAAGAGATTGCATTCCTCAAGATTGCAGGTAAAATAAAAAATAACCCTTCACTTAAAGATAAGCTGGTAGAGAAACATCAAAAAGAATTTTTCTGGATACAAAATAATTATGTGAAAGATAATATATTAGATAAATCTTTTTTCCTTAATAGATTAAAAAAATATGATGATAAAGACGTAAATAAGACAATAAAAGAAATAAAACAGAATATTAATAACAACATTTTGAATAAAAGAAGATTGATGTCTGAATTGAAGTTCGGTGAAAATATACAGATGTTGTTGCATATAACTGATCTATTTAACCAGTGGCAGGATGAAAGGAAAAAAGGAACCTTTTTTGCTACACATTATTTCAGTAAATTATTAAAAGAATTTGAGAGAAGAACTAAATATAATATTAATCAGTTAAAATATGCCTTGCCTCCGGAAATAGAGGATATCCTTAACGAGAAGATTAGCTCAAATGAGCTTGATAAAAGATTTAAAGACTGTTTTATTATATGGACTAAAGAGAGGTTTGATATTGTAACTGATAAAAGAATTATTGAAGATATCTGCTCAAAGGAAGTAAATAAGGTGTTAGATAATGAAATAAGGGGAATAAGTGTATCATTAGGAATAGCTAAAGGAAAAGTAAAGGTTCTGGATACTGTTGAAGACCTTAGTAAATTTAATGAAGGTGAAGTGCTTGTTGCAGTTATGACAAGGCCGGATTATGTTCCTGCTATGGAAAAAGCTTCTGCAATTATAACAGATGAAGGTGGCATAACAAGCCATGCCGCAATAATCTCTAGAGAACTTAGAAAACCATGTATTGTAGGAACAAAGACAGGGACTAAATTATTAAAGAATGGAGACTTAGTTGAAGTTGATGCCAACCATGGTGTTGTGAAGATATTAAAAAGAAAATGAAAAAACTGATTATAGCAACAGATTCATTCCTCCCAAGATGGGATGGAATAGCAAGATTTTTGTCAGAATTGATTCCAAGATTAAAAGATGAATATAAAATCACAGTTATATGCCCTGATTTCGGAGATATAAGCATAGAGAATGTTGAGATAATAAAAGTTCCCTTGTTTAAATTTAAGATTGGAGATTATACTCCTGCAAAATTTAAGCCGGGCTTAATAAAAAAAAAAATTAAAGAAGCAGATATAATCTTTACACAAACTATCGGCCCTATCGGGATACTGGCAATTTGGTATGGAAAAAAATATAAAAAAAATGTTATAAGCTATATTCATTCCCTTGAGTGGGATCTTGTAACAAAAAGCGCTGCACTAAAAGGATTCAAGGAATTTTTTGTTTATAATCTGATAAAATTTATTGCCTGGTTCTTTTATAACAGATGCACATTATTAGTTGTTCCCTCCCCTGAAATAGTGGAAATTTTATCCTGGTTAAAAATAAAGACAAATAAAACAATAATCAATATGGGTATCGACACAAACAAGTTTATTCCAACAAAAGACAAAAAAGAGTCAAAAAAAAAAGTCAATATTGACCCTGAAAAAAAAGTTATTGGTTTTATAGGAAGATTGGGGAAAGAGAAAGATCCAAAAACATTATACAGGGCTTTTATAAGATTAAAAAAGAAATACAATATATTATTATTGATTGTAGGCAGCGGCATCAAGGAGTTAGAAGAATTGTTCAGGAACAAAGAAAATATAATTTTTATTGGTTCTACTAATAATGTTGTGGATTATTTGCAGGCAATGGATATTTATGTCCTGCCTTCATTAACAGAAACCTCTTCATTGTCAACAATGGAGGCAATGTCATGCCAATTAGCTGTCATAACTACCCAAGTAGGTTACATTAAAGAATACATCAAAGAAAATGTGAATGGCTTTTTTTTTAACAGGCAAAGCTCTTATCAGCTTGTAAAAAAAATTGAAATTCTCTTGGAAGATGAAAATCTAAGAAATAAGCTCAGCATTAATGCAAGAAAAACAATTACAGAAAGATTTTCTTTTGACAAGACTGTTGAAAAGATAAAGAAAGTTTTGGAGATGTACTAAAGCTTCAAACTAACAACCTTGCTTAATCCAGTTTCCTTCTCCATGGATATTCCATATAAGTTATCTGCCTCTGAAATTACAGAGTCATTATGCGATATCATGATATACTGCGCCTTATTGCTGTATTCTCTTAATAATTTAGCTAACTTCTCAGAATTATGCTTGTCTAAAGCTGCATCAACCTCATCTAAAATATAAAACGAAGCAGGTTCATATTCCTGTATTGCAAAAATAAAAGCCAATGCAGTTAACGTCTTTTCCCCCCCTGACAATCCTCTTATATCCAAGAACTTGTTTCCTGCAATCCTTACCTTAATCCTTAAACCCTCCTCAAACGGATTTTCAGGGTTCTCTAGTTCCAGGGAAGCTTCTCCCTTTGTTGTTAATAATAAAAATATTCTTTTAAAGTTTTCATTTATTACATCAAATGTCTTTGTGAATAAGCCTCCTTTTTTCTGTTCTATCTCATTCATCATATTAACAACATCTTCCTTTTCCCCGATTAGGGTTTCTTTTTTTTTTAATAGTTCATCATATTCTTTCTCAACTGTTTCATAAATTTCCAAAGCCCTTAGGTTAACATTGCCTATCTTTTCCACCATTTTTTCAAAATCATTTATCTCCTTTTTTAGTTCATCCTCATTCTTTTTTAATATCTTGACATTCTCGTATTGCTTAAATTCTTCATACAGCCCTGCTAAAGAGGCTTTGATAGAAGCGTTGTTGATTGTTGCAGTATTAAGCCTTAATTCTAATTTTCTTATTGAATCGATTTTAGATTGTATTCTATCTTCATTTTTTTTTTTTTTCCCCTCTATATTTTCCCTTGTGTTAAACAGTCCCCTGAATTTGGAATAGAATTTTTTTTCTTCTTCTTCTTTTTCCTTTAATTCTTTTTCCTGCTTTTTTATCTTATCTTTTAAATTATTTAGCTCATTTTTGAATTTTTCTTCTTCTTTGTCATGCTGTTTCAAAATCATTAATGTATTTTCTTTGTCTCTTCCAAGAATATCATTCATCTGCACATCAATACTCCTTAGTTCTATATCGATGTTATTAATTTCC
>Ga0209541_10005154_pt1 | contig 22861 bp, 19 predicted proteins | sample RifCSPlowO2_01_FD_184027 | JGI IMG/M metagenome (GOLD analysis project Ga0209541, IMG submission 184027) | Groundwater microbial communities from Rifle, Colorado - Rifle CSP2_plank lowO2_0.1 (SPAdes) (version 2) | ecosystem: Environmental > Aquatic > Deep subsurface > Groundwater | place...
ATTATATTTTTCTTAAGGTCAAAATCTTCTTTCCATGATGCTGCTACAACTAAATCAAAAAGGTTTAGCCTTTTACCTCCTTGATTTATTCTCTCAAATATGGTGCATACGTCCTCTAAATTTTTATCTTTAACTATTATAATAGAAAAAGGATATTCTTGGAACCTTCTTTTACACTTATCAAAAATTATCTTTCTATCATTTGTTAATTCATTGTATATTTCTAATACTCTTTTTCCAAAAAAATCACAAAAAGGAATGTACCTAATATGGTCTCCTTTTCTTGCAATAAATTTCTCTTTGTCTAAATCAAAACATATTTCTGAATAATTTGAATTATTAATTTTTAGCCCTTCTATGGCCACATATAAAGAAGTTATCCTTTGTTGCCCATCTAAAATAAATCTTAATTCATCACCATCTTCATAAGGCTTTATCCCCAGTTCTGGTATGTTTCTATAAAATAAATTATATTTTTTTGGTGCAATCCAAAAGAAAAAACTGCCAATTGGAAAATTATTATATATGCTTTCTAACAGTTTGATAACTCTTGATTTCTCCCATACAAAATCTCTCTGAAATTGAGGTATTCTAAGTTTACCTTGTTTTACAGCTATTATTAATTCATCAAATTGCCATTTGTCTACTTTTATGTTAGTTATTGCATCCATTTTTATTTTTTTATTTAATTAATTCACCCAACCTCTCCACAATCCAAACCATCCCTTCCGTGTCCAATCCGCAATACTTCTCCAAATCCTTCCTTACTTTTAAAACTTCCTCTTTCCCGGCTTTCTTCCCGTTATTCCCATGAGTTATATATAAATAATCCAAGGAAGCATCTCCCCCGTTGGCAATCTCCATTCCTTCATAGCTTTTACCAGTCAAGGCAGGAAGAACATATTTAATGGAACAAGAACCTTTCTGTTTAGGACTATAATAATTAAATTCCCTAAAAACAACCAATAAATCAGCCATTCTTTTAATAACAGAATCAATAAACATTCTATATTTGGGAAACAATTCAGCAAGTTCTTTTAGCCTTGACTGCTCAAAAGATTGGTTATAAACAACAACGGTTCCTTCAGCACCAATAACCTTCTTCAAATTCTCAATAAATTTCTCCCTAGGATCATCACTACCTTCGGCAATAAAAGAATAATGCTTCTTTCCGTTCTTATCAACCGCATGAACGGAAAACTGGAAAGGTATATTCTGATAAGGCTTCAAGCCGTCATAAAGAGGTATAACAGTTGAATAAGTCTCAAAATCCATAAAGTAAAGAGGATATTTTAAAGAATCCAAAAACTCTTTTATTCCTTTCTTGTTAATATAAGGCTTCCCTGTTTTCTCGCATTCATGCTGTATCTTCTGTTTTTCATGAAGCTCATACTGCTCAGGTATATCCTTAATGGCCAATATCCCGGATTCAAACAGTTCAATCGTCCTCTTTCCACCGCGATACAAGTCAAACACGGAATTCTCAGGAAGAAAGCTCCAGCAGTCATCTATCAAAGGGCATTCATAAGGATTATCGCAGTTCTTTCCAATCTTCGAAACAGGATTTTTATCAGCGTCAATTATCTTAAATATGTTTTTCAGCCTTTCAGGTATAAGCAATATTTCTTTTTCAACGTCTTTGGTAATGTCTTCTTTTAATAATAATTTTTTGGCTTCAATCTCACCCTTCCGGACATATTCTTTATTTACATACATCAAAAAGCATTTTTTTATTTTCAGCCCGGATTTCTCATAGGCATATTTCTGAAAAGCAACATCTTTAACGTGAACATCTTTAACCTCAGTGGAGCTTTTAACCTCAATAATATCCCATCCGTCCTTATTAGGCTCTAAAATATCAGCCCTTGAATACAGCCTGTCAATTAAAAATGCTGGTTCAAACAACGGCTTTTTATTTTTTAATAATTCCCTTGAAGATTCTAAGTTTTTAGAAAAGTTCTCAGTTTCAATGTCAATTCCGTTTTTAAACAGGCTTTTTGCCAAATCACCCACTAAATAACCCTGGTCAAACTTGAACTGCGCCTGCTCATCCGGCTCTGGAATTTTATGCTTCTCGTGAAACATCATCCATAAGTATTTAGGGCATTGCAGTCCAACCAAATACTTTGATTTCGTTAACAGGTTCATTTTAATTTTTTTCTTACTGAATCTATCTGCGTTTCTGTGATTTTTGACATAATATCCTTTGTTTTTATGTAAAAATCTTTGCAGTATTTGGATGTTTCATTGATAACGCGCTCGTCTACAGGCCTGTCTGAATAATACTGCAGGTCGATTCGCGCTGAAAAAGCTTTTTCAATCATCTTCATATCGGTTTCATCGTAATATTCTATTAAGCATTTTTTCATGAATTCCAAAGAACAGGCATGAATTTCGCATTTTACCCCTATTCTTAGCATTAAAGAATAAAGCGAGTAATAAAATATATAGTAAGTTGTAGTGGCAAGCCATATCCTGCTGTTTTTTACGCCATTTAAAACATAAATTGACTCTTCAGCCATTTTTAAATAAGAATTGGACATATTGGCGTTAGGCTCTATTAATTTTATGCCGTTTTTATTGGCTAAACACCATTTAATCGAAACCATAATAATCTCCCCATACAATATTTATAAATTTTTCAACATTAAAAATAGTTATGTGGTTTTCAATAATCTCTTTGCATAAATTATTTTTATCTTTTATAAGTTCTATAAATTTCCTTTCAGGAAAATATTTTATGCTAATTTTTAGGTCAAACAATTCGCCTTTTTTGTCATAATCATTCTTTAATTTATCGCCTATTATAAACAAATCTATATCAGAGCTTTTCGTTTCAGTTCCTTTTGCATAGCTGCCAAACACGCCGATAATTCTGTCATCTTTTTTAAATAGGCTGTGAAGCTTCTTGTTTTTATTAAAAAATATGGTTTTGTTTAGCATTTCTACTGAAGACAATAAATCTTTGGTGTTTGGGTTTGAGATATTAAGCTTAAAATACTTTATGTTCCCTTGTTTTCTTGATTTTAATATGCCTTCTTTCTCAAGCTCATCAAGTGTCAAAGCAATGGCTTTTTGGCTTAATGCTACTTTGTTAACTATATTGCGCCCGTATATTTCTTTGTTATAATCCCCCAAATATTGCCTCAAAATCATCAAGTATTTGTTGTGTATCATTTTACTCAATTGTGTAATTAATTACTCATTTATATAGTTTTTGGTTCATTTCGGTATCAATTGATACTAATATGGTATCATTTTGATATAAATAGCCAATATATTATTTATGTGTCGTTTTATACCCCAATTTATTTAGTAATTTTTTTATTCTCCTGAAATAACTGTTTGTTTCATCCAATTCTTCAAAGCAAAGATAAGCGTTGTTAAAACTAAAAGAAAAAAGTCTTCAATCACTTAACAAACATAATTGCAGCTTTCTGCCTTAACCCTTTTCTTGACTATGGTATCGGAACTATCGCTGTGCTTAAAAATCAAGCAGTAAGTTTTAGCTTCCTTTTCAGTATTTTTATTGTCATAATAATATGAATTTTCCTTGTCAGTCTCTGAGACTATGGCGGTATAAGCTCCGGAATTCTTGTATTTATCGCATTCTTCTTTAGCCATGAATAAAAAATCATAATATCTGCCGGAAGAATCCAATAATTGAACTACAATCTTGTAATACTCGTCTTTCCTTGTTGTAAATTCAAAATAATTGGTTTCTCCTGATTCCAGCTCAAATTCTTCATCTAAAAGTATAGTTCTTAGCTTTTCTTTAACTGCATTTCCTGTAACAACATTTGTTTCTTCTGCAACAGGTTCAACAGCAGGTTCTTCAATAACAGGTTCAGGAGTTTCTTTCTCAACGTTACTAGAGCATCCGGCTATTAAAAATAAGCCTATAACCAGCATTATCAGCAGTTTTTTCATGTTAAAAAGAAGCATTTTAAGTATATAAATATTTAGTTTTATTTTACAAATTCCACTTCTTCTAAATTTCTAAAGTCTTCATCACCTGTTAAAATTTTTACATTAAATTTTTTTGCGATTATATAGCCTACAACATCAGGAATAGACATTTTTTTGTTTTTTGTTTTAAAGCTCATGGCTTTTTTGATATCTTCAACATTAACCTCAACTAAAAAAGGGGCATATTTATCTATATAGCTGTCTGCAATATTTTCACCAAATTCTTTTTTCAAGCCGTAATTTAATTCAGCTAAATTAAACATTGTAGTTATAACAATAACATCTTTGTATTTTTCATATTTAGGGTTTCCCCTTATAATTTCAAAGAACGCGTAAGTATCAAAGAAAAAGACCTCTTTATTCATCCCAACTTTCCTCTTTTATCTCTTTCAAAATCTCATCTGTTGTTTTTTTAAATTTTAAAGTGCCAAATGTCTCTTTTAACGCATTTGTCTTCTTTAATAATATTAATTCAACTGTATCGCCTGCTTCCAAATGTTCGCTAACAACTGCATCTTTGGGTATCACCACCCCTATAGATCTTCCCCATTCCCTCAATTGCGATTTAATTTCTATCATCTTGGTTATATTGGTATAACCTTATTTATATATCTTTCTATTTAGGCTTAAAATCTCACTTGCTCTTGCTAACATCAACAATCCACCCGCTCTCTTTAAAGATATCAATTAATCCTCTATAGCTGTCTAAATTGTTTTCATAATGCAATTTTTTTAATTCCAGTTTTTTATTTGCAGTGTCCAAACCAAAAAAATAAAACACCTCCGCGCCTTTAAATTCGGAATCCAAAATAATTTCAAAAATATTGTGACCTTGTTTTATATGCTTGGCAAATACCTCACGTATATTGCTCAAAGAAAGATTGGAGCTTGTTGTTTCTGAAAATTTAGAATCATTTTTTGAATAATAAACATTCCTGAAATTATATCCTTTTTCAACTAATTCATTTATTACGCCGGCTAAATCCTTTGCCATTTTATTCCTTCTTTCTCATCTTCAAATAGAAAATAAACCCAATTACAATAATAATTAAAGTTATTGCAACGCCCGCAGGGTCAACCTTCTCTCTTAATCTTGAAACAGCAGAGCCTGTAATTTCATTTTCTTTTTCAACGTATTCACTAACTCCTTGTTCGCTTGTTTCACTAGTTTCTTTAGGTTCAGTAACAATATTCTTGCTTGTGCTTCCTGTGTTAGCAGCAGGCTTTAATTTATCAACAACCTTCAAAGTGACAGTCACATCCCCAAAGTCAACAGCATCATAGCTTACTGATAAGTCTTTAACGCCTAAGCTAAACCTGACACTGTTGTTTAATAAAGCGCTTCCATCGCTAATTAAATTATTCTCAGCATCAAATAATCCTAAAATCAAGGCATTATTCTCCACATCAGCGATTTTTAACGAATAAGCTGCATCATTATAAGTAAACTTGATAACGCATCCGGTTCTTGTATTGATTGTTTTCTCAGTTAACTCTCCGATATTTCCGCATACACCTGAACCGCCTCCGCCTGAAGAACCGCCACCGCCTCCGCCAGAAGGAGCTGGGCTTGAAGGATTCACGGTAATAAACACAGTATTAGCGATATAATTTCCATTAGTGTCATTAACAGTTACCCTTGAGGTTGAGCTTGCAGTATAAGTATTTGAAGCGCTTGCAATAACAGTAGTGCTGTCTATTATTCCGTCATTATTAAAGTCCCATCCAAAGAATGCAGGAGTGAATGTTCCTGAAATAGTTGCAGTCAATACTGAAGTTACAGAATCAGTCCCAGAATTAGGCACAGCAGTTAAAACAACAGTCGGTAAATTATTAATATTGATTGGCACAGTTACATTGATAAACCCATCAGTATAATTAACCACACCGTTATAAATAATATTATCAGATATGTTTCCGTTTATAACAGTCATATTCTGCAGGTTTGAATTGACAATAGTTGAATTAGTCGCATTTACGCTTGTTAAATTTGAATTTGTTATATTTGAATTTGTTATAATGCTTCCAATAATAGTGGAGCCTGAAACATTGCTATTGGCCATTACAGTTCCATTCAAGAAAGTATTTTTTATTACAGAACCATTTATATTGGAATTAAAAATATTTGAGCCTGTAACAGTTGAATAGGTTGCATTTGAATAGGATATGTTTGAATTTGTTACACTGGAACCTGTAGTATCGCTTAAAGTTATATTTGAAGGATCGATATATGTATTCACGCATGAGCCTCCTGTAATTACAGAAGGGTTTCCAGGCAGTCCAATTACAGTGCAGTTCACAATAGGGTTTACATTGGTTAAAACAGCATAGGTTAAATTTGCATTTATTAAGCTGGCAATAGGAACACCTTGTACAACTGAATTATTTAGGAATGAATTTACAACACTAGTTATAGTTACATCACTTGAAACATTTAAAGGATAATATGCTCCATAAATAGTTGAATTAAATATTGTGTAGTTCAAAACAGGCAAAGCGGTTATTTGCACTATTATTGAAGTTGAATTGCTTGCTAATCCGGAATCAGTTACAGTATAAGTGATTGTATGGTTTCCAACAGATAAAGTGCTGATATTAAAGTTATTGCTTGCAGCTAAAGCGCCGTCAATGCTTGAAGTCCAACTTCCAGTCAAAGGCCCATCCTCTATATCATTATTGCCTCCAATGAAATTAATATTCGTACCGAAAACAAATGAGCTTAAGTTAGCAGGATTTAAAATTACAATTGTAGGAACATCATTTACAGCATTAACAGTTATAGTAACAGCATTATTAACAGCAGGATTAATTCCATCGGAAACTGAAATTACGCAACTGGCAATTCCATTCCAATTTAATGCAGGAACAAAGCTTAAATTGCTTCCTAAAACATTGCAGTCAACTTGCGAAATATTCTCTGAAACAACACTAAACACTAAAGGATCTCCGTTAATATCATTTGCATACAAACTTAAATTTAAGCTAGATTGTATATCTTCAGTTATAGTTTGGTTTGGAATGCTTAATGTTGGCGGAGTATTCGGAGGTATGGCAATGGAAACATTTACATTTATTGAAGCAGTTCCATTCAAGCCGCCGGAATCAAATCCAATTAAAGTTATGGTATGGTAACCGTTGGTTAAAACAAAATTCAAATTAGATCCATTAGCAAAATTTCCATCTATATTGGATAACCATCTTAAATCTGTAATATTAATATCTTCTAAATCAGTTCCGTTACCGATAAAATTAATCAAACTGCCATTTGTAAAGTTAGCGCCTTGAACAGGATTTATTATATTAACTAAAGGAGGCGTATTCGGCGGTATAACAGTGCTGATATTCACATTGACAGTGTCAGGCAGGCTGTTCACAAATCCGTCATTGACAATTAATTGGAATGTGTAATTATCTGCAACTATTGGTGTAAATGTGGGATTCATAGTTGTGTTCCCAGCTAAAGAAACAGGAGTTCCTGAAATCTGAGTCCATATGTAAGTCAAAGGATTCAAATCAATATCAGAGCTTAAGCTTCCGTTTAAAGTAATTAAAATACCTGTTAAATTAATTTGGTCCGATCCGGCATTAGCAACAGGAGGATTATTTACAAACACGGAAGTAATATTTAAAATAAAGCTTCCGTATGTGCAGTTATTTGCGAAATTTGAATCATCGCATACAGTAATTGTTATATTTTCTATTCCAGTTGAAATCGGAGTAAATGTAATTAATCCTGTATTAAGGTCTATATTGAATAATGTAGTGTTATCATAATAAGTTAAAATATCCCCTAAATCCAAATCGCTTCCGTTAATGTCATAATTAAATAAAGTGTTGTTCACGGCAAATTGATTTATCAAAACAGGATTGAAGAATGGTGCACTATTTACACTAGGCAGAGAACTATTTATATAAAATGTTACAGCACTAGTAGAAAGTAAATTACTTGTGTCATTTGCGTAAACAATTAAAGTATAAAAACCATCAGATAAATTCAAAGATGTTAATCCTGAATAAGAAATATTTCCCAATCCGTAATTAAATAATATTGCATCAACTTGAACATTATCTGTAACATTAATATCTACAGTTATGTTAGAAACATTATAGCTTTGGTTCAAAGGTGAATTAATTGTGATTACGGGAGGCAAAGTATCCACAAAAGGTGCTGATGTATTTACTGTGAATGTAACACTTGTTGAATTTAAATTTCCAAAACTGTCATTAGCATATGCATTTAATGTGAAAGTGCTATTGTCAGGGAACGTTATTAGCATTGGTGCGGTATAATAAACATCGGTTCCGTTATAATTAAACCATACGCTTTGCAAATTAGGGTCTGCAGCAGTTATGCTTACTGAAATATTAGTCATATTATAAGTTTGCGCTAAAGGTGAATTGATTACAATGCTTGGCGGTGTTGTGTCAGGTATTAAAGTATTTACAATAAATGTAAAGTTAGCAGGGGCAAATACGGAATTTACGCCATCAGTGCATAAAACATTCCATAAATAACTTCCATCAGCTAAACTAACATAATTAAAATTACTTGTGTTTCCATTTGCAACAGTTTGGGTTGTATCAATCGCAAAGCTTCCGGTTGTATTTGAATAAACGCTGCAGTTCAAATTCAAAGCCATATCATCTGTAACAGAATATTGAACAGTAACATTATTTATGCCGGATAAAAATCCATTCACAGGGCTAATTAAAGTTACAACAGGAGGTGTTACATCTATTACAACATTATTGGCTGCATTAGGAGTGCAAGTCTGGAATGTCCAGTCAGCGCTTGTATTTGTATCAACGCCGTTAGGGACTCTTGCCCAACAATTATTGTCATTAGCAGCATCTGCCAGAGCAGAAGTGGAATCAATTGCATTGCTCATATTGTCATATAAAACTAAAGTCAAATTGGTATTTGCTAAAATAATTCCGGATGTATTAAATAAATAATAACTTCCAGGCCCCATTATAACAGGTGTTAAATTAACAGTGGCACCATTATCAACCCTTTGCACAAACCAATTTGTTAAATCTATTGAACTTAAAGTGGGATTATAAATCTCAATCCATTCATTTCCGCTATCAGTTCCATTAGGGTTGCTCTCAACTTCATTTATTAATATATAACTCAAAGTAACATTAGGCAAACTTATATTCGCAGGCAATACATTGACAATCCAGGTTGTAGCATTAACTAAAAATCCGTCAGTTACATTGACATAAACTGTGTAAGTCCCGTTTAAAGTGAAGTTATTTGAAAAACTAGTTGAGCCAGAGTCAACATAACTGTTATTCTGCATATTTACTCCATCTAAGAACCACTGAACAAATAAATTACCCCCGTCAATATCTGAAACATCAGCTGAAAAATTAACTATCTCAGATTGGTTTATAGTCACAGGCGTTAAAGGAATTATATTGAATATTTGCGGGGCATTATTAACTAAAGCATCTAAAATCTCCAAATTAACGCTTCCGGTAATATTGCTTCCGTCAGAATCAATTGCAGTTAAAACAACTGTATAATTTCCTGCAGCAGCATATGAATGAGTGTCATTTTGGTTCACGCCGTTAACAAAATCGCCAAAGTCCCATAAATAACTTACAGGCTGGTCATAGGCATTTGCCGAGCCATTAAAGTAAATTGTCTGGTTTGCTAAGCCGGGATTAGGCGATATAACAATATTCAGATTATTAGGCACAGTATCTGCAGCATTAATCACAACATTGGCAGTTGAATTGCTTCCGTCAGAGTCAATCACTGTTAAAATTACATTATAAGTTCCATTCTGAACAAACTGATGGTCTATAATGGGGTTAGAAGATAAAGTTACATTCCCGTCATTAAAGTCAAATAAGTAACTTAAAGGTGTATCAAAACCAGTGCTTAAGCTTCCATCTAAATTAACATAATCTCCTTCAACAATATTAGTTATATTTGAATTCAAAACAGCTGTAGGAACACTGTCAATCACAGTTAAATTCCATGTTGCAATAGAACTTGAATCTTCATCTAAAACACGAACAGCAACAACATAATTTCCGGAAGTGTTATACTGATTACTTGTAAAAGGAACTAAACCTGAAGCATCAGCATTAAATATTCCTGTATAGTCAAAGTCCCATTCATAGCCGATTATATTGTCAGGCCATGATGTTGATAAAGAAGCGTCAAAATCAGCATACTCTCCTTCATTAATGCTTAAATTTCCAGTCAAGCTTGCAGAAGGATTTAAGTCTAAAACATTAACATTAAACACAGTCATATTGTAGCTGTCTCCGTCAAAAGTTCTCACAGCAACAGTGTAAGTATTATTATCCGTAAATGCATGAACAACATTATTTCCAGTATCGCTAACATTAAACACGCCTAAATAATTCCAGTCCCATTCAAATAATATTCCAGTAGTGGATGAGGCATTGAAAGTTCCATTCTCACCTTCATTTAAGAAAGCGGGATATGAAACAAATAAATCAGGGTCTAAATCATTAATGGTAATATTTTCATAATCAGCAGCAATATCTCCATCTGCATCTACAACTAAACAAGAAGCAGCATAAGTTCCATTGTTCAAATAAGTTTCATTAAAGTTAACACTTGCGCCATTAGTTAAATTTTGTATATTAACACCTGAATCTAAAGTGAAATTAAAAGGTAAATTCCCATTAACAACATTGCATGTAAAGCCAACAAATAAGCCTTCATCCCCATTATTAACACTGGGAACCAAATCAACAATCGGAGCATTATTTGCAACATTGATAACAGCTGAAAAAGAACCCATATCTCCGTCAGCTTCTTGTATAACTAAAACAACAGTATAGCTTCCATTATTTACAAATATATAATTAGGATTTTGTAAATTACCGTCTATAATAGTATCATTGTCAAAGTCCCAGTTCCATGTGCTAATTCCGTCATAACTAACGCTTGTGTCTGTAAAATTAACCTGTTCTCCTTCTATAGGATTTAAAGGAACATAAATAAAAGAAGCAATAGGATTTAAATCATTAACAATAATATTTTGTGAAAAAGAAGCAGAGCTGTCTTCATCAAACACAGTCAATGTTATAGTATAATTTCCATCTTGTAAATAAATAAAAGAAGGATTCTGCAAATTGCTATCTATAATAGAATCACCGTCAAAATCCCAGGCATACCCTGTTATTGCATCATAAATGCTTGCAGTAGACAAATCAGTAAACAAGACAGTTTGGTTTTCATTAGGGTTTACGGAATTAAAAGTAAAATTAACAAAGGGGTTCAAGTCATTAACGTAAACCGACATGGTGTCGTTAACGAAATTAACGCCGTCATTAACTGTCAAAGTTACTAAATAAGTTCCATTATTAGAGTATATATAATTAGGACTAACTAAATTACTATCAATCACTCCATCGCTATTAAAGTCCCAAGCATAATTCAAAACAACAGTATCAATATCAGAAACATTTGCGCTAAATATAACATTCTGGCCTTCATTCACAGTTCTATTCACAGGCAAATTAACTATAGGGGAATCATTCACAGGAATAACAATAACTAGAATAGTATCACTTCTATTATACTGCCCGTCTGTAACAGTGAATATAATGTTCTCAGAACCAAAATAATTAGGATCAGGAATAAAAGTTGCAATATTTGTCAAAGGATTAATATTAACAGTTATATTTACTCCGCCTAAACTTGAAAAAGTCAAGACAGCACTATCAATATCAGAAGCATACAAATCCAAATCCAAGCTTCCATTAGTATCTTCTAAAAAAGTAATACTATTGGGTAAATTAATTATAGGTGGATCATTCACAGGCAAAATATTAACAGTTATAATTTGCTGCCCGAATAAACCTAAAGAATCAGTAGCTCTAAAAGCAATAGTTCCATTTCCAGTATAATTTGCAGCAGGAGTTATTCTTAAAATATTCCCCGCTAAAAAAGCAACAACAATATTAGGATTATTGGAAACAGCAGTCCATGTAACAGCATCTCCGTCCGGTTCGTTAACATAACTGTCTAAATCAATTCCAGTATAAACAATATCCTCCGTCACGTTAATATTGGGAATTCCAGAAACAACAGGCGCCCTATTAATTATAGTCGCAGAAGCAGAGCCAACATACATCATCCCAGAAATGCCTGGAACCCAAGCGCCGCAAGTTACTGTATCTCCGCCTCTAGTAAAAGAAGCGCTTAAAGGATTAACAACTTGTTCTCCGGAAAAACCAGTGCTTGTCCAGTGAGCGCTAACGCCTGTAGTTGTTCCGCTAACTAAACATAATAAATTATCATTTCCATTTGGTCTTGCAGGGGAAATAGAAACAGTTGCAGCTAAGACACTTCCAGCTAAAACAAATGTCAATAATATCCACACACCTATTAGCCACTTTAACTTCATGAATATGAATTTATTCTGCAGTTTTTGTTCTTTCTGTATAATTTTGGTAAACGCCTGAAATATTTTTTTTAATAGCGTCTAAATCCTTAATAATGTTGCCAAAGGCATAAAATTCCTCTTGTAAAGTGTTTATTCTTTTTGCGAATAGTTTATATTGGTTATTCAAGTCAAGGTCTTCATTAACAGCGGCTTTCAGGCTAATTATTAAATTCTTTGAATCCTTTTCAACATGCAATACTATTGTTTCTATATTTGCCTTATTCATACTAAACCCCCCTCTTTATATCACTCTAAAGTGAAGTAATTATTTATAAAGATTTCTGTGTTATAACCGCTACATTACAAAACAAAGAATTACCTGTTAAATGGGTCTTTTAATAATTTTAAAGCCTTATCAGTATTTATTTTGATTCCGCCGGTAAAATAAGTTTCTTCAGCTATATCCTTGTCTATAGAAGTTATTTTTTCTAAGTTTCTTACTCCGCCTTGGAATTCAAATCCTAAATAGCTTAAAGGCCCTTTATTGGCAAGCTTATCCCAGCCTAATATTGCCCCGTAATCAGTTAATTTTAAATCGCCATTAATAGGGAATTCACCGAATAATTCAGCATAAGTTTTGCCGTGCTTGAAATATAAAGTGTTTCTTAATCCCATGCCCTTCAAAGTCTCATCAGATTGCGTATCGTCTATTGACCTGTAATTTATAGCAAAAGATGCGCTGTCCGGTATGTAAAATTTATCCATGTCTATATTGAATAATAATTTTCCGCTGTACAAACCTTTAGTTAATTTAAATGACACATTGTCCGGTGCAGGGCTGTCATCTATCATCTTCCCGTCTTCCTGCGAATATACTGCCCTGAATCCAAGGCCCATGTCTACATTATTTGTAACATGGAATAATTTAGGCATTTCAACATCTCCTATGCCTATAAACCCATCTTGTGTTTTTTTGGCATGTATGTCAAAATTAGTGTAATCCACGCTTGAATCAGTCTTAGTATAATCTGCTTCTAATTCTATTTTTGTGTCTTCAAGCGGGCTGTTTTTCTTTCCAACCTTAAATTCAGTATTAAGCCCGACAGTCAAGTTTTCGAATTTTACCTTTGCAAAGTCATCGCCTGTTGCAGTATCAATAACATCCGCTTTTATTTCAGTTTGTGTTGCATAAGGCGTGATTGTAACGTTTTTGTCAGCTTTTATAGGAATGCCTGCGCCAATAGTTTGTGTATCTCCTTTATAAGAGATATCTGTGCTGTCATTTTTATAAGTTTCTTCGTAAGTGCCAGTTGTTATGCCGGCAAATACTCCTGTTTTTTCAGCGGCTTTCTTAATCTTTTCTCTAAATCCTTTAGGTCCAGGAGGTGTACATTTCTCGCCTACACAATCAGGAGGAGTTACACCAGGCTTAAATTTCTTATTTTTTATAACAAGATCTTTTTTAGCGCAATCTTTTTCATTTTCCTTATAAACCGTGCTTACTTTTACAGATTGAACATCCTTAAGCATATCAAATATAATATCATTGCCTTTTGTATAAGATGGAATTTCTTTTCCTGTATTATCAACTACTTTATAATCTACCTTTTCATCAGCTTTTATAACATAAGTTCCAGGTTTTCCTGAAATTTCATTAGTATTGTCAAAATTTCCTTTCTTATTAACCCAGCCGTCTCTCTCCCAGCTTAAGTTAAAATTATTCTTTGTACACACAGTTTCGGGGGGTACAACTGATTTCTTTGGTTTAGCTTTATATGCTAATGTATTAGTACCAACATCCAAACTAGCCATTTCAATTCCATCAGCATAAGCGCCAATAATCATCTGTGAAAGTATATCGGCAGGTAAACCTATGCCTTTTCCTATATAAATTCCTGGTTGCATATGCTCATTTTGCGGTAATTGGTATGGATCGACTTCAGTAGGTTTTTGATTTTTGCAATAAGCAGGATTTTCTTCGCATGATTTTTCAGTTTGTTTTTCAGCACCAGGATTTCTAGGATGATCATCTTTTTTTTCTAAACTAGGCCCTATTTTATTATTATTAATAATATTATCAGATTTTATTGGTTCAGGAACAAGATTAGGTATTGGCTGGTTACCATCTTCTATTATCTCAGGAATTCCATCATTATTTTCATCAATATTAAATCTATAATCAAAAGCATCGTCTTCATTGTTATCTAAAGGAAAAATTTCAGCAGATTTAAGGTGTATTGTATTTCCTATTACAACATCTTCAAGCAAATCTATTGGTTTCCCACCCACACGATTGTTAACATCCCCATCATAAACATCAACTGTAATTTTAAAATTAGGATGTAATACTTTGTATCCTGTAGGTATTGCACATTCTATTGGCTCGCCTTCATTTACAGCGCAAGTCAAAGGATTATAATTTCTCAGTGGCGGTAGAGGTGGAGGGTCTAATGGCCCTGGAGGAAGCGGTGAATAAGGCGGTATTATTGTAGACCCAGGTATTATAATTTTTTCTCCTGTAGTATTAGTATACGTATCTGCATGGATATCCCCTTTTCCAGTGCAATTACTGTTATCCCCGCAATTTATTTTATCAACTACTTTTATTTTTTCAATTACTCTTGTTTCTTTAATTATTTGATTCAAAGGACCTGCAGGATGTTTTTCTGCTGCGGTATTAATATTTGGGTTTATGGAAATATTATCAACAGGATTTGCATTATAATATTCTTTTCCAGCAACAGGCATTATAATAGTGGCCCTATTTTTATTATTAGAACCGGGGCCGTAGCCTCCTGTAGGGTCATAATGAGTTTGTTCCCCAATGCTTTTCCTTTCCACAATAGTTACATTATTCTCTTTTAATATATCTTCCAAAGCTTGTGAATTAGCTCTTGATTCGCCTAATGCATAATTATATTTCTTAGAACCTTCAATACTTGAAGAACCAATTATTAAATATTCGTTGTCTTTAGGAAGCGTATCTAAACATTTTTCAAAATTATCTTTATTAGTTATATTTTTGGAATCATTAAATTGAAAATAAGCTGCGCATTCTTTTACAGTATTAGGTGATACTAAATCTTTAGTTTTTTGCACGAAAGTTTGCTTAACAGTATCATTAATATCAGATTTAGAACATTTATTCAAAGAATATCCGCCGAAAGCAATAGAAGCTATTAAAGTGCCAGCTACAATCCTGCCAGTCCAGCTTTCCGGTATCCATCTGCTAATTTTATTGATAAATCCAGAACTTCTTTTCCTTATTGGTTTGCTTTCATCAGGTATATTTTCATCAGACATTTTTATCTTCTCTTAATGCTAACATTATAGTGTTACTTTGTAGTGAATATCTTATATATAAATGTTTCGATTAAACAAAATTATGAAAATAAACGCCGAGGATGGGATTTGAACCCACAAGTCCCGAAGGACACAGGATTTTTACATAACCTATAGCAATCCAACGCTGTATAGTTGCAAGATCATAAGAGTGCAACTCTTATCTGCGCACTACCAGGTTATGCGACCTCGGCATTAAGAATTTTATAGATATAAATCGTTTATAAATATTGCTAAAAGAATTAAGCCTCGCCGATAACTTCAATGCTTATCTGAACGCCTTCAGGAATAGGAACCCTCATAACCAATCTTAAAGTTCTTTCATCAACGCCCACATCAATTAATCTTTTGTGAATTCTCATCTCAAACCTGTCAAAGCTTGCTCTTCCTTCCCCGTCAGGGCTTTTCCTTGTAGTGACTTTTAATCTCTTCGTAGGCATAGAAATAGGTCCTTTTATTGAAGTCTTAGTCTTCTTTACAATGTCGGTAATTGACTCTAGAACATTGTTCAGTTTGTCTATTTCCGCGCTTGATAATGAAATTCTTGCTGTTTGCATGGCTTTTTAGAAAATTAATGTATTTATAAAGTTTACTTAATATGTTAATATTCTATTAAACCAATTTCTAAAACCTTTATTCATAAAATAACAAATCAATAATAAAATATAAAATAAGGATGTGCTTAAAACAAACATATTCATTGAAACAAAAGATATTAACCCTAAAACAATGCCCAATAATATTAATATATAAATTATACAATTTGGATTATAATAGCTTAAAGTGCTTCTTCCAAAAGTTTCTTGCCTTAACTCTTTATGCCTTTTTAAAAAAGATAGGCCGGAGCTTAATATGAATATTGACAGTATTATATAAATATTAAATTTCCCATTGAATAAAACCATCCCTAAGGCAAAGCGTAAAGGATGCGTAATGCCATTGGAAAATGAATCAACATAAGGGATCTTCTTTAATATTAAGCTGTAAATTAAATTAAAAAATAAAAAAAATATTTCAAAGCCTAACAGGATTGCTGAATAAGCCGCAGCAATAAACAATGAAATTAAAATTAAAATCATTGAAAATGCAAAGGCGTTCTTTCTTTTAATCAGTCCTGAAGCTATAGTCCTTTTTGATTTTACAGGATCTTTTTTGTCTTTTTCATAATCAATCAGGTCATTCAAAATATAAATGGAAGAATAAATCATCTGAAACGAAATAAATACTGTTACAATACCTATAAGGCTTAAAAAATTATAATTGAAATTCAATCCAATTAAAGCCCCTAAAATAACCTCAAGAAAATAAATGCTTCTAAAAGGTTTCATAATCCTTATGTAATTCATATTATTGCCAGCCAAATTAAATAAGTTATCCCTCCGATAATAAACCCGAATAAAACGTCAATGAGGTAGTGTTTTTTCAGCATGATTCTTGTAAACCCAACTATCAAAAATAATAGTATAAATAATAAGTTGGCAGGATAATTTGTCAAGCTATATAAAACTAAAAATATAAACGAGCTTCTCGCTGAATGTATGCTTGGAAAGCTGCTTGCATCTAATTTTTCAAGAAAATTGTTATGCGCTTCTTTTCTAGGCCTGTCCTTATAATAAAAAATTCTTATACCCCTTGATACCAGTTCAATAAATATCAACCCTATTAAGATATAAATTAAATTTTTGTCTAACCCTAAAACTAAAGTTGACAGAATAAACAAAATTAGAGGATTTCCGAAGGCGGTAAAGTCTCTTACAGTCTCGATAAAATTCTTTTTAACATACTCTTTCATGCAATATAAAAGAATTATTGGTTTATAAATTTAATTAAAAAAATAATTTATTTCTTCTTAACATCCATGCATATGCCAACAGCAACTGTCTGCCCTGCATCTCTGATAGCGAACCTTGATAATTTAGGTATGTCAGATTGCTTTTCAATTACTAATGGCTTGGTAGGCCTTACAACAACAATTCCTGTATCTCCGTTTTTAAGCATATCAGGATGAACTTGCAAAACTTCGCCGGTTGCGGGGTTTAATTTCTTTTCAATGCTTACAATTTGGCATGCAACCTGAGCAGTATGTATGTGGAATACAGGTGTATAGCCGACAGTCAATACGCTTGGATGGTTTAAAATTACAATTTGTGCGGTAAATTCAGTTGCAATAGTTGCAGGGTTGTTTTCATGCGATAAAACATCTCCTCTTGCAATATCCTTCTTGTTTACGCCTCTGACTGAAAATCCTATGTTATCGCCCGGAACAGCTTCATTTATTTGTTCGTGGTGCATCTCTATAGTTCTAACCTCGCCTTTAACGCCAGCTCCTTCTCTTGCAGGCATGATTATTACTTTGTCTCCAACCTTCATTATTCCAGTTTCAACTCTTCCAACCGGAACTACGCCAATGCCTGTAATATTATATACATCTTGTAATGGCAACCTTAAAGGCAGTTGAGTTGGTTTTTCAGGTTCTTTGAATAAATCCAATTGTTCCATAACAGTTGGTCCTGTGTACCATTTCATATTGTCTGATTTCTTAGCTATATTCTCGCCCTTTAAAGAAGCTGCAGGTATGAAATTAACATTTTCAATTTTATATCCTCTGGCTTTTAATAAATCAGAAACGCCTTTTTTAACAGCTTCATATTTAGCTTGGTCATAGTTAACCATATCCATCTTGTTGACAACAACAGCTACTTGGTTTACCCCAAAAGTCTTTAATAAAGCAGCGTGCTCAATAGTTTGGGCCATTACGCCGTCTGTAACAGCAACAACTAAAAATGCGCAGTCAGCCTGGCTTGCGCCAGTAATCATATTCTTAATAAAATCCCTATGCCCAGGCGCATCAATAATAGTAATGTCAAAATTCTTGCTCTTGAATTGCTTGTGTGATAAGTCAATTGTAACCCCTCTTTCCTGCTCTTCCTTTAAATTATCCATAACGAATGCAAATTCAAAGCCAATCTTTCCAACTTCAGCAGCCCTGTCTCTCAGTTTCTTCATAGTCTGCTCATCAATAACACCGGAATCATAGAATAATCTGCCTACAGTAGTGCTCTTTCCGTGGTCTACGTGGCCTACGAATACAACGTTTAAGTGTGGTTTTTCTTTTGCCATTTTGAATATAACTCCTTAGTAGAAATTTAAGGCAATTAAGTTATTTATAAGCTTTTTGGTTTTTCATAAATATCTAACTTTTTTCTAAAACAATGTATAGGTCTTTCAGCTGCATATTGCCCTGCTTCATAAGATTTTCCTTCTTTTATAATATATTCTTCAACAGCATTAGAATTTGGAAAATAATATTCTAAAACTTCAATAATATTCCTGAATGCTTTTTTTGCCATTTGTTTTATTAGTTAAATGTTGTATATAAATTTTTAGTTTTTTACATTCTATCTTTTTTGCAGCAAGATTTATATATCAGGTGTCTTTTAAATATAAAAATGGAGAAATTATTAGAGTTAGCAGATAAGCTATTTGATTTAATAGAACTGCCTAAAAACCAATGTGAGTGGATTAAAAAGAGATTAAAAGAGAAAATTGACAATGGTTCTATCATAAACGTTGAAGAAATGTATTCTTTTGTGACTGAAACTGTTGATAATTTTAGTATTCCATTGAAAGATAAGTTTGTATTAAAATTAGATCGCCAAATTAATAAAGAAAATAAAAATACTTTTCATGATATAATTCCTTCTATTGAACCTACACCATTAGACATACTTACTTTAAATGAAACTGATGAAACTCTTCTTTGGGGAGATGTTTATGACATTTTAGTTAAAGAAATTGATGTAAATAAAAGGAAAGTGCTTGATTACATATTTCCTAAAGAAAACAAAAACCTCCCTTCTCCATTGACTATACATAACATAAAAACAGAATTGCCAATTATAATAGATAGATTAGAAATTTTAACTGAAAAATTGTATCGAGGAAAAATTTTGATTCCTATGAGTAAAATAGTTCATATTTCTTTTGAAAACAATAAATTGGTGCTTGATTACAGGGGCAAGTTGACAAGCGAAAAAATAGATTTTATTTATGAATCATATAAAAAAGACAGAAGCGCATTTAAAACAGCACAAATATTGGGTATAGCTCATTCGACTATATTAGACATCTGGAAAAAATCAGGGTTGGAGCCTAAATTTAAAAAATGGGAGAAAAGAATATCTGATGATACGCTTAAAAAAATATTGCAAGGGTATAAAGATGGTTTGGATATTAACAAAACTGCAAATTTTGCAGGAGTCTCTTCTAGTACAACTAAAAAATACTGGCTTAAAAACGGATTTTATATATACAAAAATAGCAGATGGGCTCCTAAGTTAACAGAAAATCAAAGAGATAATATTATTAAAGCACATAATCTAAAGTTAACCATATCTGAAGCAGCGAAATATGCGAAAGTAAACCACAAAACTATAAGTGTTGTATGGGCTCAAAAAAATTTGCAGGCTCATGGGAAACATCAAAAATTATCAGACCAAACTATTAGTAAAATATACGAAGCACATACTTTAGGTATGACAGTACATCAATCTATGAAGTATGCTGATGTTTCGGAAGAATCAATTATTATATACTGGGCAGAAAGAGGATTAAAAACTATTTTTAACAAAAAAGCAAGAAATAACTTTCCAAAAGAAAAAGTAGAAAAAATTATAGACTCTTATGAATCAGGGATGACCCAAAAAGAAGCTGCAGAATATGTTAATATTTCTGAAAAAAATATAAGAAAACAATGGGGGTTAATGGGGTTCCCTAGAAGAACTATTAGAAGAAGGAGATTACCTATTGGTTTAGAAGAAAAAATTCATAAAGCTCTAACTGAAGGTAAAACTAATTTGGATATAATCAAAGAGATAGGTATTGATATTACTACCCTAAGAATATGTTTAGCAAAAGAAGGGTTAGAAAATAAAAATCATTATCCCCCTAATAAATTAAAACAAAAACAAATAAATGAAATAAAAGAAGCATATAATTTATATAAAGGTAATGTTTCTGAAGCTGCAAGGCATATCCCTTATTCCGGGCCAACTATTCTGAAATATTGGAGAAAATATAAAATCCAAATCCTTAACGGGGTAAATTAACAAAAAAATTAAAGAAGAATTGTTCTCCTTTCTTGAGGGCTTGATTTTCCTATTCTTTCAGAAGCATCTTTGATATGAGGATATACAGCGCAGGCTTCTTCCCTGTCAAATCCTAAATCCATCATTACTCTGATGTAATCTTCGCTTCCTAAAGAATAACCTTCATTTAACCCGTAAACTAAAGATTTATTCTTCTTAATCCTTTTCTGTTTTATCATACCTTCCAAAACATCTCCGTGGCTTGGGTATTCCTTCTTAAAAGCATCGATTCCCTGCCTTAAAGTTCTTGCTTTCTCTTCCTGGTTTTCTTCTACAAGAACAAATACTCTTTCTCCAAGATCTTCTTTGCTTTTGTAAAGGCTGAATATCTCACCAGCTATTTTATCTTCTCTTCTCTCAGCCTTGCAGCTCAAGCTTTTTAACGGCTTGAACATGCTATCCAAAGCCACCATGTTTCTTACATAATTTTCAATTTCAGTTCTTTCAACCATTTTTCCTCCTGTCTGATTTACAAACTTAACTTTTAATATTCAGAAATTCAGTATAAATTTATGTGGTGATTTTATTTACCACAAAATATATAAATAATAAAAACATTAAAAACATATGAATGAAAAACTATTGAAAGGTATAGGCTTAACAGATATAGAAATAAAAGTATATTTGGTATTATTAAAAGAAGGTTCCTCATTGGCAGGAGATATAACAAGAAACACAGGAATACATAGAAGAAGTGTTTATGATGCTATAGAAAGATTAATAGAAAAAGGATTAGTTAGTTACATTAAAACAAACAACAGGAAATACTTTGAAGCTGTTAACCCCGAAAGGTTGCTGGAAATATTAAAGGAAAAAGAAGAAAATATTAAAACTCTGTTGCCGGAACTAAATCTACTAAAAGAAACTTCCAAAGAAAAAAAAGAAACATTATTCTTCAGGGGAAAACAGGCTTTGAGAACTGTATTTGATGACCAGATTAGAGTTGGAAAAGAAATCTGCATATTCGGAGATGCAGTTAATGTAAAAGAAATCTTAAAATATTATTTTCCTAAGTTCGATAAAGCAAGAATTGAAAAGAAAATAAAAACAAGAATGATATTTGATGAATCTGCTAAAACAAACAAGCAATTGAAAAAAATCCCTTTATCAAAAATAAAATTTATAAAAAAAGGGAATATAGGCTCAATGTCTTCTTATATCTATGGAGACAATATAACTATCGTAACATGGAGCGAAAATCCGACAGCGATTTTAATTAGGGAAAAAGCAGTAGCAGAAGGGTTTAGGTCATACTTTAACTTTATATGGAATCAATAAACTTTAAATAAATATATAAATACCTTATCAATTAATATATATGAACTATAACAATGACAAAAGAAGATTTTAATAATATTTTGAATGTAGTTGAGATTTCAACAGACAATTTTGGATTAATATTTTACGCAAAAGTGCAACAAAGAGTTTTTGATATAGAATCAGGAAAAATCAAAGGCAAAACAGAAAAAGATTTAGATGATTACCTAAAAAAAAGAGGGGTAAAAATTGATTGAAAATTTCTTTAACCCAAAGAGTATAGCCGTTATAGGTGCTTCTAATGAAAAGGAAAAAGTAGGCTATGCATTAATGAATAATCTCAAAAGTTTCAAAGGCAAAGTCTTTCCTATTAACATTAAAAGAAAAACAATTCTCGGAAAAAAAGCATACAAGTCAGTTTTAGATATAAAAGAAAAAATAGACCTTGCAATAATCGCAATCCCCGCTCAATTCGTAAAGCAAGTTCTTGAAGAATGCGGAAAAAAACAAATTAATTCAGTAATTATAATATCGGCAGGCTTCTCGGAAATAGGCAATGTAAAACAAGAGCAAGAATTATTATCCATAGCAAAGAAACATAAAATAAGAATAATGGGCTCAAATTGTTTTGGCACGGTAAACCCTTACATAAATCTTGATACATCATTCTCATTAAGGACGCCTGAAAAAGGAAGCATAGCTTTCATAGCCCAGTCAGGAGCATTATGGATTTCTTTGGTCGAATATTCAATGAATAAATTTGGA
>Ga0209541_10005155_pt1 | contig 22858 bp, 21 predicted proteins | sample RifCSPlowO2_01_FD_184027 | JGI IMG/M metagenome (GOLD analysis project Ga0209541, IMG submission 184027) | Groundwater microbial communities from Rifle, Colorado - Rifle CSP2_plank lowO2_0.1 (SPAdes) (version 2) | ecosystem: Environmental > Aquatic > Deep subsurface > Groundwater | place...
CCGAATACATCCGTAATCGAAGAAAACATCACGGGCTGGAGTAATTTTTGGAAACCCCACTCGCCGAAGGCGATTTGCCCGCAGGCAAACCTTTAGGGTGGGGAGGATGTCATTTTATGATTATTTGAAAAAATTTAAGATTTATTTTGTTTGCTCGTTGCATGAAGATTTAGACGAGGAAGAATTCTATCTCTACAATTTCGAGAAAAAGAAAGAGAAAATTTACCGAGAAATTGTTTCAATAGCCAGAAAGTATTGCAAGATTAAAGATGGAAAAGTTGAAGGAGAAACTGATCATGTTTGTGCAGACGGCCTTATTACAAATCTGAAGGAGAACGACGGATCAATCGAATACAGATTGTTCCTCGAAGGAACGCCATTTGCAATGTGCACGGAAACTCCTGGAAAGAAAGAACTTAAAGAAAGAATTCAATTGAACAAAGAGATAATTAAAAAAATAATAGAGCTTGTTTCACGTAATAAATGATGTTGTTCAAAGTCTCAATAGTATGATAGATTACGAGAAGAGAGCAAAACTGCTAAAAATCCTTATGCGGAGATACAGGGCATCACAACAAAGTTTTTATTATATGATTTTTGATTATTTTAATGTTAGACATTGAAATTGATAAGAAGAGGATTATCACTAATGTAAGGATTATTCCCAGAACAATAAACGGAGCAGATTATTTTTTTCGCACACCCAAACAAAAAAACAGAGGAAAAAATGAGGGGGGGAGGACGTTAAATAACCAACAAATTTTAATAATCTAATTATCTTTTAAATTGAAGCGGTCATAGTTAAGTGGTTAGAATGAGACGTTGCCAATCGTAGGGGCATAAGTTCCTAACAAGTCACCTTTTATGAGGGCGATGAAGCAAAAACGTTTAGACCCGGGTTCGATTCCCGGTGACCGCATAGATATTATAGTGCAATGCGGTATTCTTTAAATAGCTCCGAGCGTTCGATAAGATATGAAAGATAGCTTCGACAAATTGCCTTATGGCACATTTTTAGATGACTTGAAAATTTCCAAGAAGAATAAAGACTACATTGAAAAGTTCATCGGACATCTCAAAGGATACGTCGTAGAAGCTAGAATTCATAAATATCGACACGCCCCTATTCGTTTTGCTTATCTTGTAGAAAAAGATTTTGATAAACTCAATTACGAAGAGGTAAGAAAAGCAGGAGGAATTATTAATCAAGGTGCTCTCTCAACAAAAACAAAACAAGACATTACTTTAGAGGTTAAGACTGCGTTTAAATTCTGGTTTGGAAAAAACCAATTCTTTCCAGAAGTTGTGCAAGGTCTAAAAGCTCCACGCTCTAAAGGGAAATTAAGATTGCCTGAAGAAATGCCAACAGAGAAAAGCATCTACGCAATGATTAAAGCTTGTCAAAATGACAGAGACAAGTTCCTAATAGCTCTTATTGGTCTGGATGGTGCTTTACGCCCAATTGAAGCAAGAAACATAAAATGGAAAGATATTAGAAAAGATAAGTACGGACATTTCATAACAATTCACACAGCAAAGAAGTCAGGCGATAAAGAAACGAGAACCGTTAGAATTATTAAATCAGAACCTTATTTTATCAAATGGAATCAAGAATACCCTGCAGAGAAAAGCGACGATGCCTTTGTTTTTATCAACTATTCCGATTTGGAACAAATGAATCAAGGCACAATCTCTGCTTTATTCACTCGCCTAAAGAAAAAACTCAACATCCCTGTATTGTATCCTTATCTCTTACGCCATCAGTGGATAACAAGAGCTTCTAAAAATCCTGAGTGGTCTGTTCCATTGTTAAAAAAATTCGTCGGTCATTCTTTAGCGTCTAATACGATTGCAGAGTATCAGCATTTTGGAGATGATGACTTAAAAGACGCACAACTTAGAGTTAATGGCATAATTAAAGATAAAGAAAAAAAGCAAGAAGAAAGAAGACCTCTTGCCTGTCCAAAGAGGGGTTTCAAATCCGAAGTCAACTGCAGATTGTTTTAACCAAGATAAAATTTTGGCTTTATCTTCTCTTGTCAATTTCGGTTCTTTTCCTCTTGCCTTTGTTCGTTTCAGACTATTTATTCCGTATTGATTTGCTTTCATAAACCAATGTGAAACACTGGTTCTGAGTAAACCAAAGGCATCCGCGATATCTTTTATCTTCCACCCTTTCTTTCTTAAGAGAACTTTGAATAATTCAATTTCTTACGGAAATTTTCAATAATTTGATAATTGCTCAAAAAAATAAATCCAAAAAATAAAAAATTTGAGTTTCACTCAAATTTTTTTAAATTGTTGATGAATCCACACGTTATTTCTACTTCCGAAGACGATTTACTATTATTAGTTCATAAGTTCGGCTAAATTTGCACAAGGAAAAAGAATCGATAGAGGTTATATGCCATGAAAACAAATGCCTGTTGAACAAAAACTCTTTGCACCGTCGTGAGTTTTGTTGTTCCACCTTTCATCGCTCGGTGAACTGTTCCGTAAGGATGCTCCCCCTGGCTACGTTTTTTCTGGATGCGTTTGTTTCTCAACTTGTCTTGAACAGACAAGTTGCCGCGTTTCATTGTTCCGTCGCCTTTCGCCATAGTTGGAGTTCCAGTGTATCCTTTATCGCGATAGACAACATCTTCGGCATCTGCTAAGTCAATCGCATTATCCGGAACTTTTGCCGTCGTGACGGCAAAAGTTTCAACAATCTTAGAACCACGTTTTGTTTTCGTATGCACTTTGTAGCCAAAAAAACTTTTCTTTCCTTTTTTGTCCAACTGCCATCTCTGTTCCTTGAAGTCTTCGCAGCTTGTCCTCGCTCATCCATTCCTGAACTTGTTTTGCCAGGATCAGCAATGATAAAACTCGCGTCCTGAATACAACCCTTCTCTACTGTAATGTGCTTTTCTTTAATTTGTCTTTGCAACTCATCCCAGATATTATCAGTTATGTCACACTCTGATAATTCTTCTCTAAATCTCCAGATTGTCGAGTAATCTGGAATATTCTTGGGAAATCCCAAGAACTGTTGAAAACTTAATCTGTCATTAATCTGAAACTCTAGTTCCTCGTCGCTAAGACCATACCACCCCTGTAAAAAGGAAAGTTTTATCATTAATATTTTCTCATAGTTTGGTCTGCCAACCAAAGATTTTCTTTCCGGAAAGAAAGTGAGAAATTTTTCCCAGTCAATTAGTCTGTTCATTTCCTCGAGGCGAGAACGCAGTTTTTTAACTCGAGCTATTTTTCCTGTAAAGCAAAATCAATTAACGATTCCATTTTAGTCTCTTTCACAAATATAAGAACACAAGACTAATTAGATTTTTCGGTCGTCAACGACCGAATTTTGCAAAGTTCTCTTAACTCAACTGCCCGAAAGCGATAATGTTCTAATGTCTCTCTGGGAACGCTCCTACCATCTCTGACCTCTTTTGAGTTCATGACAAAATAATGGATTAGAACTATTTATGTTTTGTTATTCAATAGTGCTACAATCATCGGTTTTATGTATATTTTAACTTTTAATTTTGAAAAAGTTTTTATATATCCTTTGATAAACTTACTCATCATTGACATAAACTCTCCAAGTAATTGGAGAGTTTAGATTTTTCTCGAAATTTTGTAGTGATAAATTCAGTTAGAATTTCTGTGCGGAGATACTGCCTATCATGCAAATATTTATAACCCCCAAATTTCTTCTTTAATGAATAAGTGTATGGAGGATAGGATGAGTAAGAAAGTTTACGTTGGAAATCTACCGTTTAAGGTCGGAAATGATCAGCTCAAGGAAATGTTCTCTCAATATGGAGAAGTTACCGAAGCAACAGTCATATCAGACAAATATTCAGGCAGATCCAAGGGATTCGGTTTCGTGACCTTTGCCAAAGACTCAGACGCCGACAAAGCTGTCTCTGAAATGGACGGCAAAGAAATTGAAGGCAGAGCATTGAAAGTGAACGAAGCCAGACCAATGGAAAGCAGAGAATAAATCTCTAGAAGGTTTTTATTTTTTTTAATTTGATAATTTTTTAGATTTATCTTTAATCAGGATCAACACTACATTATTAACTTAGCGGTTGGTAAATGACTTAAAAAAATTAAATTAAGTCTTCTTCAATAATATTTAAGATGTTTGGTGCGAGATATATTTTATTTCTTTTTTGTCTTGTATAGAGAACTATAATCTTACAATCTAATAAATAGTTTAATCCTCTCTTAGTTTTTGGATAATCTTCTTCTAACTCTTCCTGAAGCAAAGTTATATAAGAATAGGGTCTTTCAAAAAATTTGTCTAATAATTTAAATGAAATTGTAGTTGCTTTTTTGTCTACAAGTTTTTTTCTATATTCGTTATAAAGTTTAACTAATTTTCTTACTTTGTTTGAAATGTTTATAGCTACTTCTGTTATTCCTGTCAAAAAAAATTTAATCCACCTGTTATAATCCCCTGTTTCTCTAACATTCATTAATAAATTATAGTAATTCTCTTTGTGTCTTTTGAAATAAGGACTTAAATGTAAAATCGGCTCGTTCAAAATTTTTGTTTGAATTACATAAAGCAAAATTAATGTTCTTCCAACTCTTCCATTTCCATCTTCGTATGGGTGAATAGTCTCAAAGTAATAATGAATCAATCCAGCTTTAATTAATCTCATATATCCTTCTTCGGTATTGACATAATCAAACAAATAATTCATTAATCTATCCACTTCTTCTTCCGATGGCGGAACAAATACTGCGTCCAAAACATCGTTTCCATCTACCCAATTTTGCTGTTTTCGGTAATCTCCTATTTTTTTATCTTGTCCTCTTGTTCCTTCAAGTAATATTCGGTGAACATCGTTTAATAGTTCTTTGCTAATTTTTTTTCCTTTTTTCAGTTGGGTTAGAGAGTAATCTATTGCGTGAACAAAATTTACTACTTCTTTTACATTCGGATTAAAAATTTGCGGTTTTTTACTTCCCGCCTCACTTAAAAAAACATCCGTCAAAGATACCTTCGTTCCTTCAATTTCAGAACTATCTACTGCCTCTTTTCTCAAATAGGGATTTATAAAAAGTTTTAATGAGCCAACCATCCCGATATTGTTTATTAATCCGTGCAATTCTCCGATGGCTCTATTTGCTTCATTAGACAATTCTATTAACGCTAAATCGTTACAAAAACTTTTCATGTCTGGAAGCTCTTTCGGAGAGAAATAATTAAACTCCATAAATTCTCGCCCAAATGTAGCACTTCTCTTAACTAAATCTCCCGCTTTCGCATTAAACTTTGGTAAGTTCATAGAAATTAGTAATTTCTTAGGTATTTATACTTTTCTATATTTATGATAATAAGATAATAGTTATATTCTTATTTTGCGTTTTTAATTAATAAGAGAAAAATTAGTTTACATAAACGTTAGGTAATTTTATGCTTATTAACATATTTTAAGTTAAACGTTAATATAACCGAAAGGTTTATATAGTAGGATTTATTAATAATATTAAGAAAAAACGTTAATATGGAAAATAAAATAAAATGCCCTAATTGTAAAGGAAACGAAACAATAAAATGGTGCAAGAGAAAAACCGAGAACAGAGGAGAAATACAGAGATATAAATGTAAATCATGCAATTTTTATTTTACGATTGACGACGGTTTTTTTAGAATGAGAAACACACCTCAAAAAATAACTCAATCTGTGGACTTATTTTACAGAGGAGTTTCAACAAGAAAAGTCCAAGAACATTTAGCCATCTTTCATCCTCACAACGCCTCTAATGTTTCAATCTATAAGTGGGTTGTAAGATACGCTAAAATGATAAGTAAACTCACTAACAAATTAAAAGTTAATGTTGGAGCAGAGACACAAATAGATGAGATAGAGTTTCATAGAAGAAAATCGCACAAAGCAAAACTCGGAGCGGAGAAGAATTTTTTTATTGATAGCATTTGCCCAGAAACTAAATTCTTAATTTCTTCTGAATATGCGAAGACAAGAAACAGACGGGATATTAAAGCGGTTATTTCAAGAATAAAAGAGAGAACAGATAATCAAATACAGATGGCTACAACTGACGGGTGGATGGCATATATTAAGACTATAAAATCTGTCTTTGGTTATAATAACAAATTAGGGCGATACAATGTTTTTCATAACAGAGTTATCGTCTCAGAGAAAGACGAAGTGTTTAATTATCCGATTGAAAGATTACATAATTCAATCAGAGCAAGAACAAAAACAATGCGTGGATTTCATGGTTCTATCAATTCTGCTAACGCTATTATGAAAGGTTATGAAATTTATTATAATTTCATAACAAAACATCAGCAGATAAAATGCTGTCCTTACGAGTTGGCTATTCCTGAATTGAAAGAATTTTTTGGAGATGAGAAAAATAGATGGCTTTCACTAATTAAATTAGCAACACAAAACATATAAAATGGTTCATTTATTTAAACGTATGAGCAAAATGGAAAGAGAGGAATTTAATCAGAGGTTTATAGATAAAATAATCTGCGGAGATTGTTTAGAAGAGTTGCCTAAAATCCCAGATAAATCCATAAACTTAATTATTGCAGACCCCCCATATTTTAAAACTATTAACGAGGAATGGGATTTTAAATGGAGAACCGAAGAAGATTATTTAGAATGGACAGAGAAATGGATTAAAGAGTTATCAAGAGTCGCTAAAACAAATTCTTCATTTTGGTTATTTGGTTATGTTAAACTTTTATCTAAAATATTGCCGATAGTAGAAAAGTATGGATTTGTCTTTAGACAGCAGATAGTAGTAGACAAAGGGATGAGGTCTATAAGCGGAAGAAAAACAAGCACTTACAAAATGTTTCCAACAACAACAGAAAGTATTTTCTTTTTTGTAAAAAATAATCATCCTAATATAAAGAAATTTCTAAAAGAAAGACAAAAAGAGAAGGGTTTTACAGCAAAGGAAATGAACGAAAAGTTAGAGGTTAAATCTAATGGCGGAGGTCTTTGGTCGTTGTATACTGGGGAAAATATTTTAGCACAAATTCCAACAAGAGAGATGTGGGAAAAATTACAAAAAATCTTAGATTTCAAGATGGATTATTCAGAAGTTAATTTCATATTTAATTCTCAAATGGGTTTTAGCGATGTGTGGACAGACATAGACTTCTATAAAGAAGATAGAAACCACTCAACACAAAAACCATTAAAATTAATTGAAAGATTAGTCATAGCAAGTTCAAATGAAGGAGATATAGTTTTAGACCCGTTTTTGGGAAGTGGTAGCACAGCTATCGCTTCAAAGAAATTAAATAGAAAATTTATAGGAATAGAGGTTGATAAAGAATATTGTAAATTTGCAGAAGAAAGATTAAAGAAAGAACTTGCTCAAAAAACCTTAGATTAGCGACGGATATATTTGTTTTTATTTGTCTTCGTTATCTTCTGTCTTATGCCTAAGTTATCCAATTCTTTGTATGGAACAAAAGGATATTTTTTAAAAATTTCTTTCTTAGACAATTTTTCTATTTTGTTCCCAAATAAACTTACGAGTTGTTCTTTTTTCAAGAGATGTATTGGCATTTCTTCGTTTTTTGGTTTCTTTAAATTCCAAAACAAAATATTTGTTTCTTTATCTTTTATATTAATTTCTGCATTAAAAATAATTTTTGGTTTCATCATATAGAAATCATATTGTAATGGATGTAAATTACACGGGGCGGGATTGCTTTTTTTCTCGTAATTATTAAAAAAGTAATCTTTGAAAAATTCTTGAACGTGCTTTTCTCTTGGATTAACCGACCATGCTCTTAATCTAATATCCTCGCTATTTTCACTTTTTTTGTCAAATAAAATTAAAATTATTCTTGGAATTTTATTTAATAACAAATCTAATTCGTCCTTACTTCTTATTAAGAAAATCCAATGAGAATCTGTTTTTATATTAATTTTATCAGAATTACAAGCAGGACATTTTTCTTGCCAAACTAAAACTTTTGCTCCACATTCCTTACATTCACTTAATTGGTCTGCTCTGCTACAAGATTTAACCTCTGAACCATCAGATAAATCATCTCCTCTTGCTGATGTTCCAACTCCCTTTATTCCAGTAATTAATGAAGAGAGATGTTGACTTGGATATGCAAATTTTCCTAATGCTGTTTGATTTGTTATTTTAGACCATTTTCTCATAGAATTTCTTGGGTCTATATATAAATCATTTATACATTCTTTAATCAATTCTTTAGAAGTCTTTAATTTAGCAATCTTATTCATTCTAAACCAAAGACAAAGACCCTTTTATTGTTTTCTACCAACCGCTAAGTTAACAATGTAGATCAACACAACATTTTATATACCCACAATTTCTTCTTCCTTTACGAAAACAGTAATACTACCTATTACCAACAGCGTAAGAGAAATACTATCGTTGATAAGCTATTTCTCACTTATTAGAAAATGGAAAAATTCACAAAGTTAGGATTAGGAAAAGCATTAGTCGAAACTCTTTCAAATTTCCAAATAACAAATCCAACACCGATTCAGGAAAAAACAATTCCTTTAATAGCGAGTGGTCAAGATGTTATAGGTCAGGCAGCAACCGGCTCTGGGAAAACTCTCGCCTTCAGCTCGGTAATTATAGAAAAAGTTCAGACAGGAAAAGGAATTCAAGCTCTGATTTTAACACCAACAAGAGAGCTGGCAGAACAAGTAATGAGAGAAATACAAAAATATTCGAAAGGGTATAATCTTAGAATCACCAGCGTTTACGGCGGAGTTTCAATAAATCCACAGATTAGAGATTTAGAAAAGACAGAAATTGTTGTCGGCACTCCAGGAAGAATTCTCGACCATTTAGACAGAAGAACACTCAATCTAAAAAATCTCAGTTTCCTTGTTCTCGACGAAGCAGACCGCATGGTTGATATGGGCTTTCTGAGAGATGTGGAAAAAATAATATCTTTGTGTCCACAAAAAAAACAGATGTTCCTGTTCTCGGCAACGCTAACTCCAGACATTAACTACATCTCAAAAAAATATATGAACCATCCAAAGACAATAACCGTTGAGTCTTACGTTGATCCGTCAAAACTCAGGCAAATTTTTTATGATCTTCCATCTCATGAGAAATTCTCGCTATTGGCTCATTTACTAAAAAGCGAAAAATCAAATCTCACAATGGTTTTTTGCAATACAAGAAGAACAGCAGAAATGTTGTCGTCCAATTTAAAGAATTTCAAAATAAAGGCTCTTTCAACTCACGGCGGATTAAGCCAGATGAAACGAAACAAACTCGTAGAAGATTTTCATAAACAGCATTTCAATATTTTGATCTGCACAGACGTTGCGGCTCGCGGTTTGCATATCGCTAATGTCTCCCATGTTTACAATTATGATATCCCTTCTTCAAGTAAAGATTATATCCACAGAATAGGCAGAACAGCTCGAGTAGGGAAAGAAGGAGAAGCAATATCTCTTGTTTCAAATAATGATTACCAAAATTTCCGTAAAGTCTTGGAAGATAAATCTCTAAAAATAGAGCAAAAACCTCTTCCGGATTTTGAGAAATTGAAGCCGATGTTCAGGCATACTGTGAGAGACGAAACGCGAAGATATGGCGATAGAGGCGACGGTAGAAGAAGTTTCGGTCGCGGTTCAAGAACATACGGAAGAGATTCTTCTTATAGATCTGGAGGAGACAATAGAGGCAGACCGATGAGAAGCTCTGGAGGATTTGACAGACCAAGACGTGATTTTCATCCTGGACAAAGAAGAGATTTCTCTAGTCGAAGAAGTTTTGGGAGAAGATGACTTTCCCTGCAAATAGTGTAGACATTAAATGTAGATAATTTAAATTTCGTAGATAAATTTTGTTATGGAAAAAAATGACGCCCCCCACCCTAAAGGTTTGCCTGCGGGCAAATCGCCTTCGGCGAGTGGGGTTTCCAAAAATTACTCCAGCCCGTGATGTCTTCTTTAATTGTGGATATATTCTGTAACAACATCTTGTTAACTTTTTCATATTCATTCTAATAGAAAAAGATTGCCGCAATTCACTCCATCTTGAAAGATGGTAGATTTCTCGCGGTTACGTATTAAAAATAACATATCGGAATGAATTTAATCGTCGTATTTTCTATCTTGAAAGATTCGATATAGTCTTTTGTCACAACTATTGCTCTTCGTGGTTTATATCTATTGATGAAATTTCTTAAACTTCTGTCAATGTTTGGTTTTTTGAAACTGGAATACTTTACTTCCACTGGTAAAACTTCTTCTCCTACTAAAATAAAATCTACCTCTGCCTTTGCCAGAGTTCTCCAATATTTTATTTCAATTTTGTCCTGCAACAAATTATTAAGTTCGGCAAACACAAATCCTTCTGCAAGTTTCCCCCTGTCCTCTCTTAGGTCTATAATATTAAAATTTTTGACAATGTAATTTCTTAATCCGAGATCAAGAAAATATATTTTAGGATTTTTTTTTAGTTCGGTTGAAAAATTCTTGTGATAAGGGCTCAACAAATTTAAAACATAAGTTTCTTCTAATACTGATAAAAATCTTTTTATTTCTTTGAAATAACTTTTTGAATCTGAAGCTATTGAGTCGAAGTTTAACAAGTTTGAATGTTGAGAAGCCAAAAGATTGACAACAGTTCTAAAAGTATCAACGCTATTAATTTTTAACAATTCGATGATTTCTTTATTAATATAAGTATCGTAAATATTTTTCAATATCATTTTTTTTGTCTCTGTATCGTTGGTTTTTATTACCTCGGGATAACCGCCGAAAACAACATATTCCTCAAAAAGTTTGCTTATTTCTCTTAAAAAAATATCTTCTTTAACAGCGAAATCATCTCCGCGCAATATAAGATCAATCACCCCTCTATTTTTCTCTTCGTAAATATTGGATAATCTTTCATCTCTTGATTTTATGAACTCGCCAAAACTAAATGGATAAATAGTAAAGTAAAAGACTCTTCCGACCAAATATTTAGCGGTTTTATCCTTTAATTCGAGGGATGATGAGCCAGAAATTATGAATTTTATATTTGGAAAAGAGTCGTAAAGCAGTTTCAGTTTTTTCCCTCCGTCAGCTATGTATTGATATTCATCCATAAAAAAATAATGCCTTTCCTCATTCGATAAATGACTTTTTATAAATTCCTTAGGGTCTTTTGTGAATGGTTCTGATATATCAAAATCGTCGCATCTCAAGAAAACAATATTTTTCTCAGGAATTTTTTTCTTGAGCAAATGCTCTCTCAAAATAAACATCAAGGTTGTCTTTCCTGCCTGCCTCGGTCCTCTAATTGCAAAAATCTCTTTCCGGTCCATCCACTTTTCCAAATCCTTCAATATACTTCTCGAATAAAATTCATTCATAATAATATTATTACTAAAATAGTTTAAATAATTATCGTGTTCCCGTAGGATTATGATTTTGTCAAAAATCTACTACAGGGTAGTTACAATCCATAAAGTTTATATATCCCAAATTAATTGAAGTTCTATGGAAACTCAAATCAAATGTAAGGAGGAAGAAAGAAAATGAGAACACAATCAAAATTAGCGACGCTGGTATTGGGAGCTTTAGCAGGTGTTGGTGGATGTGATAATTCCATAGAAAGAGAACAAGCGTCAAGAAAATGGCAGTATGAACAAGGATGCAGAAACGTAGCACAAATTGTGGAGGATAAAATAGAAAATATTGCAATATATCAAAAATTCAGCGATGGAAGATGCGGACTTAGTTATGAAGATTTCGTTAAAGCAACAGGGATTGATAGGAAATTGCCTTATCTTGAATGCAAAGACTTGGGGCTTTCAATAACAGTCATTCCAGAATATGAGGAGTATGCAGAGTTGAATCAAGAGCACGTTGGAACTGAAGGTGGAAGTGGCTATGTTAGCATGTTGATTCCGGCTAGAAAAGCAGGAGAGATCCTTTCGAAGTTGGAACAACATAGAAGAAAGGTGTTAAAATTAGAAAATTAATATTTCCTCCTTTAACTTTCTTCCCTAGAAAAAAAATGACAACTCTAAATACGATAATGAGAAGAACGTTAGGTGAATTCATAGAAGATAAATCCTCGATGGAAATAGGACGGCAAAAAAGAAAATACTTGGCAAGAGCAGGAGAAAGCGTTGTAAATCTAGCAGGAACAGCTTACGCGTTTTTTGAAGATGATTCTTCCGTAGATTGTTCTAGACTTGTAACTGGTTATTGTAGAGGAGCGAATCAAATTGGACAGACGGCTATCAGAGCAACAGAAACAATGACTGGAGAGCCGATAGGAAAAGTTGCCAAGATTCTATTCTTCACAGCAGCTGCATACGCCTCACTCATGTAACAACAAACCTTATTAATTTCATTTTCTCTCTAAAAGCATGTTATCCCTATCAGAAATAAACCGAGAAATGTCAACTTTGAAGAGCTGGTCTTTAGAAGGAAGTTCAATAACAAAGATAGAGACATTCACGAATTTCAAAGAGGCGATAGACTATGTAAACAAAGTTGGCGAGATAGCTGAGAAACATAATCATCATCCAGACATAATAATCAATTACAATCAAGTTCGTCTATCTCTTTCAACTCATTCTGTCTCTGGTTTGACTAAAAAAGATTTTGAAGTCGCGAGGGAAATTGACGGGATATAGAAATCCTTACGGAGATACTGGAACAACCGAAATCCTTATATAATTAATTTCCAAAATTCTCTAATGGGACAAATTTTAATAGTCAAAAGAAAAATTTTATTTGAAAATCAAGAATTTCAAGGATTCTGTCCTATAATCTATAAAGATTTTTCCTTAACAATAAAATCAAATTACGAATACAAAGAAAGAACAAAAGAGTTAGAAAACAATCCGTTATTCAAACAAGTCATTCCATATGTCTGGATTGTTAATCCAAAAACAAAAAAAGTTTTTCTCTACAAAAGATCTGTAAAGGGTGAAGAAAATAGATTGCATAATAAATATTCTGGAGGAATCGGAGGCCACATAGATAAAGAAACAGAAGAACATTCAGAAAACCCTGTTATTGATGCGATGATGAGAGAACTAAAAGAAGAAGTTGAAATGTCTGAATATCCCGTGCCAAAATTTGTTGGATTTCTAAATGACGATACTGATAAAGTCGGGCAGGTTCATTTTGGCGTCGTTGCTTTGGCAGAAACAGAAGAAAATGTTTCTCCGGCAATGCACATGGATGGAGGAAAATTCTACACCATTGAAGAAGTCGAATCATTAATATTAAGTCCAGACAATGAATTAGAATCGTGGTCTAAATTCAGCTGGCCATTTGTGAAGGGCTATTTGGAATCATGATAATCCTCTCTTTCTCTTCTGATCTCTAATATAACCATTTACTTTTTCATTTAATCTATTCAAAGGATGAATCTTTTCATCATACGGGATTAAACCTCTAAAAGAAGGCAAAACATCTAAAACTTGTTTTATTTCTTGTAACGCTATTTCTCTGTATGAATCAGCTCCTGCCGCCTGTGTTCTCAATTCAGCTTCATAAAAACACTGAACAGGATCTTTTGTAACAACATGCCTTATAGTATTAGCCATCAAAGGAACATACTCTGCGGCAATATGATACCCTACTTCTTTCATTTTATCATGCAACTCTTTAACTTTATTCATTAATTCCTCAAACTCTTTCTTCAAACCAATTTCCTCAATCTCTGGTCTCATATGATATCCTACGACTGTATAATTTCCTAATTGCTGTCTATCTCCCCTCTGTCTCTGCAAGTCTCTCATCGCCCCGATATCGTAAACTCTCTCAAAAGTCACATTGCCTACTTCTGCAACTTTTTCAAACAAATCATGAACACCCATATCACCAACATAACTCATGGCGATTTCCCTCTTCTGTTCTGCATTCATAGAAAAAACTTTTCCTATCAGATTATCAAAAGAAATACTTCCGTTAGATCCGTGAAATAAAATACTTGCCAATATGTTCTCTTCCAATTTGGGAGTATGAGATATCATCTCTGATTTAAGAGGCGTATTTTCATAAGTAATTTGAGGGCTATCAACCATCTTATTAAATAACTCTCTTCTTATTTCGGGCTGTGAAGCGACAAACTCGCTCCTTCCCCCATGCTTCATTAATGTCGGGCTGATTTTCATCGCCTCCAATTGCGCGACTCTCCCTAAAATCCTAACCTCTGCCAATTCAGAAGATTGCCACTCCGTCAGCATATCCATAAACCTTCTCGTATTCATAGTCATCCCCAACGATGTTGTAATATTCTGCGGCAACAACGAGCGTGCAAGATCAAACGCTTTTTCTCTTACGACTCCATTCCATAAAACATCTGGCAAATTAGCATTAACATCATTCAGCTCTCTCCTAATTGTATCATCCGCCTCATCTATTAAATGTCCGTACTTTTTTCTTAAATATTTTTGAGCTTTTTCAAAAACTTTGTCATACAATGCAATCGCTTCATCTCCAAGCACTAACATCTCTTTTTCAAAAAAAGTTCCTCTGATTTCAAAAGGAACAGCCAAATTTTCCTTCTTAAACGGAGTAGCTCTCGTAGATTGCTCTTGATACGCTCCTTCTCTTGCTCTTTCCAAAGGTTTAGTAGCTCTTTGGCTAACGCCTTCAAAACAAATTCTTATAATTCCGGAATCTCTCAAAGACGCGTGACCATAATCAATGCCATATTTTTCAATCCACTCTCCAGCTCTCTTCAAATGAGATTTCAAAGCTTCTCCAACATCTCCCTCTCTTCTTATCAAACCAGCAATTTCCTCCAAGCTCGATACTTTCCCAGATTTATCTTCATCCTTCACATCATTAAATAATTTTAACAGCCGATCTCTAACTGTCTGATCGCTTCTGGCGTATTGCCCCATTAACTGAGCCCACAATTCACTTGGCATATTGTCCTTAGCACAATAAACATTCGATTCTGTATTAGTAAAAAAATGAGCTAATACAGTCTTCTCATCTTTGGTATAATCTGACCTCCCTCTAAAATTCCCAATACCTCCAAATCCCAGTCTAACTTCAAGTCCATCAAAAAATTCTGCAAATAAATCCTCATCACAACTCATCCATTCTCTTCAATTCCACATTATATAAATTTACACAAACTAAAAAATATATTTCAAATCATAACAATCTTTCCATAATCACAAATCTTAAATCCTCTTCTTCCCCGCAATTTCCATGGTTCTATTAAAAATCCTTGGAGGAATTGACTTGGTCGCAGCAATTATATTCCTAACTTTAATCTTCGGTCTGCCTCCTTTCAAACCACTTTTCTTCACAATCGCAATCCTCTTGCTGACTAAGGGCTTATTTGCCATAACAGGTGACGTCCTGAGTTTTGTAGACTTAATCGCGGGACTGCTCATCATACTCTCTCTATTCTTCTCGCTCCCATCGATCTTAATCTGGATTCCTGCATTCATCCTGCTTGCAAAAGGAGTAATTAGTTTCTTCTAGCAAAACACTTTTAATCCCTGCAATTGTAGTTCTTTAGAGCCGGAGTTGAGCAGTGGTAGCTCGCTTGCTTGGAGAGCAAGTTTCCTCTGGATATGTAGGTTCGATTCCTACCTCCGGCGTTTATGGAACTACAAGTTCCATTATACATCTTTCCCGTGATTGCGTTAGATTTTTTGGGAAAGATGTATTAGAGGTTCCAGAACTAAAATCTAACTTAATTATCGGAAATCTCTATAGATTGAATTAATTCTGCTTTAGCAGGATTAATTCAATCTACTGAATATGAAGAAAGCTCTAAGAATGCTCCAATCTAATAAACTTTTTCTTGTTGTTAATTTTCTTTAATAAATCAAACACCGCAACTATAACGACAACAGCGGAAAGAACAGCAACCCATCCGGTAATTTTCAGCGGAACTGTTTCAAATATTTTATTTGCGGAAGAATATATTATCACTAAAGTTGCGGCTATTGAAATTAAGGAGGCGTAAACAAGATATTTATTTGTAAAAGGAGTTCTGCTCAATATTCCTTTCCTGAAAGATCTGAACTGAAAAGCCAAAGCAATCTCAAGGATTATCAAAGCCGCTAAAGCGCTCGTTCTTGCATATTCCATCGTTTCATTCATCAAATTAAATGTGAAGTAAAAAACCAGAAGCACTAACAAAGACATTAATATTCCTGTAAAGGCTATTAAAAATGCAAAATCTTTATTGAGAATTTCAGTTTTCTTTCTGGGCTTTTCTTCCATTACGTCGAGAGAGGTTGGATTAAATCCTAAAGTAATCGCTGGTAAGTCTGAAGTAACCAGATTCATAAAAAGTATTTGAATGGCTAAGAGGAAAGGTATCTGCCAACCAAGATATGGCGCGAGGAAAACTCCCGTGAATAAAAGAAGAAGTTCGGCAATATTGCAGGAGAGCTGATATGATACGAATTTACGAATGTTCTTAAACATAGTTCTTCCCTCTTTTATCGCCAGCACGATTGTAGCGAAGTTGTCATCCTTTAATGTTAAGTCTGCAACACTTCGCGAAACATCCGTTCCGTTCTTTCCCATTGCAACACCAATATGCGCTTCCTTCAAAGCAGGAGCATCATTTACACCATCGCCCGTCATCGTAACTATCTCTCCTTTTTCTTTCAATATTCTAACAATTCTTATTTTATGTTCCGGTTTCACTCTCGAGAAAATTGCAATATTTTCTATTCTTCTTGCAAGCTCATTATCAGACATTTTATCGAGCTCGCTTCCCTGAATTACTTCTCCGCTTATCCCAACTTGTCTTGCAATCGCGACAGCGGTTTCCTTGTTATCTCCCGTAATCATCTTAACTTTTATTCCGGCTCTCTTACACGTAGCTATTGCTTCAGTCACTTCTTCACGAGGAGGATCTTCAATTCCGGCTATTCCCTGAAAAATCAAATCTTCTTCAAAATAATTTTTAGTTATGTCCTCAACTTTTTTGTATGCGAGAGCCAGCGTCCTAAAGGTGCCGGAAGTCAGTTTATTATTTTCCTCGATTATCGTCTCTCTTTCCCTTGCGCTCAGTCTAAAGATTCCGTCTTTTTTTTCTATATATCTGCATTTTTCCAAAATGATTTCCGGAGCTCCCTTAGAAAAAACAAATTTCCCTTGCCTTGTCTTGCACAAAACAGACATTGTTTTATTCTCTGAATTAAATGGAATTTCTTCTATCTTCTCAAATTGCAAATCCTCACGATACACTCCTGCTTTTGCAGCCATGATGAGTAAAGCGGCTTCTGTCGGGCTTCCGATTACTCTGTAAATTTTATCAACACCCGTTCTTTCTATCTTTGAATCGTTGCACAAAACCGATGTTCTGAAAAAATTATTTAAGATTTTATCTTTCTTTATATCTAAATTTTTTCCTGCATTACTAAATTTTCCATGCGCCTCATATCCTGCTCCGGAAACTTCAATCAATTCTCCGCCTGCGAAAATTTTCTTTAGAGTCATCTCTCCTTTTGTAATAGTGCCTGTTTTATCAGAACAAATCACCGTCGTTTCTCCCAATGTTTCTATTATAGACATCCTGTTTACTATCGCATTTTTCTGAGCCATTCTATGAGCTCCTGATGCCAATGTAGTTATCAGAACAACTGGAAAACCTTCTGGAAAAGAAGAAACAGCAATAGCAACAACCAGAATGAGAATCTCAACAAATTGCTCCTGAGAAAGAACAGGCGTTCTCGACATAATCAAAACACCGGTCAATAAAGATATTACTACCCCGATTATGGCAAGATATTTTGAGATTTTGTTTATTTTTTTCTGCAATGGAAGTTCTTTTTCTGCAGAAGAAATCATACTCGATATTTGCCCGAACTTTGTTTCCATACCTGTTCTAACAACTCTCGCGAGGCATTTTCCTTTTACAATGAAAGTCCCCATGAAAATCATATTCTCTTCTTTTACCTGTCTAAAATCTTCGACAGCTGTTTTCTTCATTTCTTTAGATTCTCCTGTAAGAACCGACTCATCTACTTCAACATCACCCTCTTCTAAAACATAACAATCTGCCGGAATTTTTTCACCGTTCCTTAAAACGAGAATATCTCCTCTTACTATTTCTGAAGAAGAAATTTCAGTTTCTTTTCCATCTCTGATAACAATAGAAACAGGCATGATCATATTTTGCAGTGCCTTTATCGCTTTTTCAGCTCTGAATTCCTGAATAAAACCAACAATGGTAATCAACATTATAACAGCTACTATCGAATAGCCGGTTATGTTCTTCCCGACTAAGAAAGCAATTATTGTCGCCGCAACTAAAAGATAAATAACGAAATTGCTCTCTATCTGTCTCAATAAAATTCTAAAAAGAGAAATCTTATTCACATCCTCTATCTTATTATATCCTTCTTCTTTCAACAACCTCTCTGCTTCTTTTTTCGTAAGCCCTTCAACTTTTTTCATTTAAACTTACAAATTATGCAGATATTAAAAAGTATTCATTGTGTTAAAACACATCCGTTAGAGAAAACCGAACTAAATGTATTATTATTATAATTATCGGTTTTCTCTATATTCAAAATTATTCAACAACAAAAGCCCCTTTCATCCCATTGGCTCTGTGCTCGCCAACACTGCAATAATATTCAAACGTTCCTTTTTTATCCGCAACGAACTCGACGAAAGTCATTCCATCTGTATCCCTAACTTGTCCTGTCGCCGCATCAAACTCATCAAGAACCCAATCATGGAATCCCTTTGTACTCACAAATTCAATTCTAACTTTATCTCCTTGTTTAACTTTAATCTCAGAGTTATCAACACTATTCATTACAAATTTAAAGTTCTCCCCAGTCAGAATAAATGTCTTAACACCTTTTTCATTTGCATTTTCTGAAATTGTGTTTCCTGTTATGTTTGAATCAGAATTAGCGAGGAGAAAAAAAGATGCAATCCCTACTATCAATAAAACAACTAAAGTGATTAATGCTTTGCTCATGACTTCATTATGTCAAATGACTTTTATAAACTTATGGCTTTTTGGTATATAATTCCAAAGATTTCCACCAGTCTATAGCGAACGCCGCAGAATTGTGAGCGATGACTGGTGGTAGTTGATTTCATCAAATAAATTTTTAATTACACATTCCCCTCTTCATTTAAATAATAAATCAAGTTTTTATTTTCGTTAATGCTCTATAATGTTTTGCCTTGAGGATAAAGCTTGATGAAACTGTTAATCACTCTTTAGAGTGATGGTGGAAATTGCAAGATTCAAACATAAATCTTTCAAATTAGATATCATTTTTTGTATTGAGTCTATGGCAACGAGATTATTAATTGAACAGTTTGTTCGTTGCTATAACCGTTAGAAATTATACATCTTTCCCTGATTGTGTTAGATTCTTTGGGAAAGATGTCCTAGAGATTCCCGAACTAAAATCTAACCTAATTATCGGGAATCTCTTTACGGATAAAACCGTTGATTATAACACCGAGCTAAAGGTTTTATCCGTTAGAGAAAACCGAACCAAATGTATTATAATTATCGATTTTCTCTTTATATCAAGAAAAAAAGTAGACCCGCTTAAGCTTATCGATTTTTGTCGTCATTAGATGCTCCACTCCGTCCGCAGCGAGATTTGCCCGCAGGCAAACCCTCAGGTGGGATGTTCACTCTCACCCCATATCGAATAATCTTAGAATTAATGAAGAAAATAAAAAATAAAAAATTTGTTTATTTTTGAATTCCGCCCATTCGGCAGACAGTTGTTCCACAATTTGGACACTTTCCCTTTGCGATTTTTGTGCCTTTCTTTGTGGTAGATTCTTTCGGATCTTTGATGTCTACCTTTTTCTTACATTTAACGCAATAACCTTGTGTTGCCATTGAGCCTCCTATTTTCTTTTGTTTAGAGAGAATTTAGGGTTTATAATTGTATTGACAGAAGAGAATTTTTCAAAATCACTAAACTTTAAAAACCTCTTTTTGCATTGTGCTTAATGGCTGATAAAGAATCAAGTTTGCATAAGATAAACAGGCTTACGAGCAATCAGAAAAATATTCGTAATGTTGCGACATCTGCGCATATTCATCATGGAAAAACGGCTTTCACCGATAATCTTTTAGCCGCGGCAGGAATGATGGCTGAGAAAAATGCCGGAGATCTTGAAGGAGGAATGGCAACATGGCAGCATGCGGATGAACAGGAAAGATTGATGACAGTTGATGCCGCAAATGTTTCCATGGTCCATTCATATCAGGGAGAAGAGTATTTAATTAATTTGATTGATACTCCGGGACACATAGACTTTAGCGGAAATGTAACTCGTGCTATGAGGGCAATAGACGGCACCTTTGTTCTTGTTTGCGCTGTTGAAGGAATAATGCCTCAGACAGAAACTGTTTTAAAACAGGCGTTGAGAGAAAGGGTAAAACCTGTTTTGTTTATCAATAAAGTTGATAGGCTTATCAAAGAATTAAAATTAACTCCGGAAGGAATGCAGGAAAGATTTATGAAAATAATTGCCAGTTTTAACAACCTCCTTATACAAATAGCAGAACCGGAGTATGCTGAAAAATGGAAAGTCAATGTTCAGGGAGGGAGTGTTGCTTTCGGAAGCGCAAGAGAAAATTGGGCGCTCTCAGTTCCGTTTATGCAGAAAAAAAAAGTCAGCTTCAAAGATATTATTGACGTTTATCAGAAAGATGAAGATGAAAGAAAGAAATGGTTTTGGGAAAAGGCACCGTTGTTCGAGGTTGTTCTTGATATGGCTATTAAACATCTTCCTAATCCCCTCGAAGCACAGAAATATAGAATACCTAAGATATGGCGTGGAGATATAGAAGGTGCTCTCGGACAGAGTCTCTTGAAATGCGACAAGAATGGAGAAGTCGCTTTTGTCGTGACAAATATTATTATTGATCCAAGATCCGGGAAAGAGCTTACCGCAGGAAGGCTTTATTCGGGAACCATAGTCAATGGTATGGAACTTTATGCAAATAATTTCAAGAAAAAATTCAGAGTTCAGCAGGTTTTAGTTTATAACGGAATAAAACCAGAACAATTGGAAAAAGTTTCTGCAGGGAATGTCTTGGCTTTGGTCGGACCAATAGTCGAGGTCGGAGAAACTATAACCGTTAATGAACAAACTTCTTTCGAGGAGATAAGGCATATTTTCCAGCCAGTTATTACAAAATCTATTGAAGTTACAAGATCCGCTGACCTTCCCAAATTAATAGAAATTTTGAGAAAGGTTGGCAAGGAAGATCCTGGTGTGAAGATTGAGATTAATGAAGAAACTGGGGAAAACTTAATTTCTGGAATGGGTGAGTTGCATCTTGAAATTATCGAAGGGAGAATAAAAAATGAAAAGGGACTGGAAGTTAAAACCGGAGAACCCATTGTCGTTTACAGAGAATCTGTGGCAAAGCCAAGCCGCGAAGTTGAAGTTAGAACGCCCAACGGACACAATATCTTTTTCTTCAGTATGGAGCCTCTCGAAGATGCTATCTATAACGTTATTGACAGAGGAGATCTTCCTCAGGAAAGATTGAAAAAAAGAGCTGAACAAACATGGAGCAAACTTTCTGAACTTGGAATGAGCAATGATGAAGCAAGACAAGTTAAAGAAATTTACAAAGGAAATATTTTTGAAGATAGGACAAGAGGGATTGTTTTGCTTGGAGAAATTATTGATTCTATTATGGACGGCTGGAAACTTGTTGTTGATGGCGGACCTCTTGCTAAAGAGCCTTTAATGAAAACCAAATTTATCTTGCATGATGTGAAGATTCACGTGGACCATATGCACCGTGGTCCGGCTCAGATCTATCCCGCAGTAAGGCAAGGATCTTACGACTCTATTAAAAATGGGGGGGCAGTTATTTTTGAGCCAATTCAGGCATATCAGATAGAAGTGCCTGTTGATTTTATGGGGGCTGTAACGCAGCTTGTTGGGAACAAGAGGGGAGTGTTGATTGATGTGGAACATGCAGGAAATGATGTCTTGATAAAAGCGAGAATTCCAGTCGCAGAAATGATAGGGTGGAGCAGTGCTCTCCGTTCTGCTACAGAAGGAAGAGGCGTTTCAAGTTTAGTTGACCAATTCTTTCAGAGAATGCCTTCCGAACTTCAAGCTAATGTTATCAAAAGAATTAGAGACAGAAAAGGATTGAGCGAGAACCAATGAGATGCGAAGAGTTTGATGCGAGAAGATATGCAGTATCTTTAGTAATTGAAGGGTGCGGATTTAATTATGTTATGTTTAATTCTAATATGGGCGCAGTTGAAGAATATTGCCATCATGAATCGTGTTCATCGGATGAAAGAAGATTTCAAGAGTATATTGCAGGAAGCAGAGAATTTACTTTACAAGATCTGGGAGCGATGTTCGATGGAATTGATAGATTAGAAGACCTTGTCAATCCGGATCCTTCTATTTTAGATGCGGCGTAATTGTTTTAAACTCATTTTTTCTGAGATAGTCAGCCCCTATAGTCTAGTGGTCAAGGACGTCGCCCTCTCGGCTGCCGAAGTTTAATTCGAATAGATGATAACTTCAGCCAATCTTTTGGCAGGCACTTTTTGTTAAGTGCTGTTTCGTATTGAAGCGGCATGGAGAACGGCGGAAACCCGAGTTCAAATCTCGGTGGGGGCATTCACGCGTAAAATATGCTGTGCCCCATTAGGGATTTGAAGATAAAAAATTCAAATCGTGGGCGGGGCAGTGAATTTGAGGATGTGAAAATCCCCTATGAGGATTTGAAAAAGGTTAAGAATTTTTTTTGATTAGTATTTTATAGATTTCATCTGGAAAAAAGTTATAAATAGATTGCTCTTCTATTCTGATAAATTCATAATTGAAAAAAATATCTCCATCTTTTAAGATGGAGTTGTTTTCCTCGCTGAAAAGCGAGG
>Ga0209541_10005156_pt1 | contig 22855 bp, 27 predicted proteins | sample RifCSPlowO2_01_FD_184027 | JGI IMG/M metagenome (GOLD analysis project Ga0209541, IMG submission 184027) | Groundwater microbial communities from Rifle, Colorado - Rifle CSP2_plank lowO2_0.1 (SPAdes) (version 2) | ecosystem: Environmental > Aquatic > Deep subsurface > Groundwater | place...
ACTTTTTTTCTCATATTTTACAGATGTTTTTAAAATATTCCCGCAGTATGCCTCAACAGAGCGCCTAAAGCACGATTTCAGGCACCAATTTTTTCCATTAACTCGAAATAGACGTACCAATGGCCGGGAGGGCCGAACATGACCTCGGTGCGCTTGGTGCGACCTCGCGAGGCGTGGCAGGCGAGATCGTCGGGGCCGTCGTAGGCCTCCGTCTCGGTAATCATGAACGACTTCGTAAGTCGTTCATCGGCGCGCCGCACGAGATACGCGCCCAGAAGTTCCCGCGCGACGGCCTGCGGCCGCCGCTCGAAGAAATCCCGCCCCAGTGTCCTTCTCGCTATACTCACTACGTTAGAACCCATCTCAAAATAAATGGCGTAGCGAGGGAGCATTTCCGCGAACGAGAAGCCGCGGCGCAGGACGAGGCGTGTCCGGGACACGACGAGTCCGAGCCGTTCGGCTTCGTAGCCGCGGAAATGCGACCGCAGTAGCCAAGCTGTTCGTTCCTTTCATAGGGCGGTTTATTTTGAGATGGGTTTTAGTATGTGGGAGAGAAACCGCGTTTGCCAATGACGGCCGAGACGCCCGAGGCGAAAGCGGCGATGCCGAGCGCTATCGCGAAGACGATGGGCAGGTCGAATATGAATGCCAGAAGAAAGATGACGACGCAGAACATTATTTTTCCCAGCGCGAGCGCGATTTCCTTGAGCGCGGTGTATTCATCCACGAACGTTCCCCTGTCGCTCGCGTGTTCGTGCGAGAAGGGATCTGCGCGCACTCCCCGCTCAGGCTGGGTCGTGTAGGAATAGACGTCGGCGACGACGATGCCGACGGGAGTCCCGGCGGCGAGCCGCGCGATCCAGCCCGTAACGGCGACGACCGTATGGAGCGTCGCGGAATCGCGCAAGCCCGCCGCGCCGAGCATCCACGCGTACGCGCGCCGGAAAAGCAGGATGAAAAGCAGTGTCATGCTGAAGACGAATCCGAGCGTAACGTACGAGCCCTCGACGATGAGGAATATCGCGAGCGGCCATGCCAAAAAGAGCGCCGCTCCCTGCAGGCCGTCGAGCATTGATCGCAGGACGAGGCCGTGGTTTCTGTACCTCCACAATTGCCTGAACGCATAGACGTACGGCCACGAGAACTTTTCGCGGGTATCCGCGAGGAAGAACGCCGGAATAACGGAGAGCGCGATGAGCGCCGAGGCTCCAAAGAGAAGCCGGATATGCCCGAATCCCGCCGAAGCGATCGTGATGCCGGCAAAAAGCGGCATGAGCGCGATCAGCACCTCCAGATACGCGCGCATGTGCAAATGCGGGCGGATGCCGGTTTGCGCGAGCGCGTAGGGCACCCAGTAGAGCGCGCGGTATGTTCCGAAAAGAACGGCGAAGGCGGCGGCTCCCCATACGGCCCCGTTCTCGCCCGATGCAAAGCCATATCCCGCGAGGGTGGCGCCCAGGACGACGAAGGCGGCCGCGGCAAAGACGACTCCCCAGATGATCGAGTGTTTCGTGCCCCGGCGCAGATGCGCCGCCGAGATCGGCGTTGCGACAAACGTTATGAACTGCGCGAGCGCGTAGAGGAGCGCGGTGCCCGCGAGCGCGCGCCCGAGATCGCCCGAGAGCGCGGTGAAATATTCAAAAAGGAAGACCCACGCGAAGAGATTCGCCATGGAAAGCCCCGCGCGCAGGAGGAAACGGTGGGCATGGAGGGCGGGTTCATTCACCCCGTTGGAAGTCATGCGGTAAAAGAAGAGGAGCGGTTGAAGCGCGGATAGAGCGCGAAGAGCGGCGCGAGTACGACGATGGAATAGCCGAACCATACGTTCCAATCCGCGTAGAGCTGCCAGCCGGCAAGCGGCACGCTCATGACGGCGTCGAAGACGACCATCAAAACGCCCCAGGAGAGCGAGTATGGAAGAATGTCGCGCCACGAGTGCGCGCGAAGCGCCTTGCCCGCAATCACGGCCGTTGCAACGAGAACCAAGAATCCAGCGATGCGCGGCGCGGCCCCCTCGACGAATCCATAGACGACGAACGCCGACCACAGCAAAAACATGACCGCGTAGATCGCGATGCCCCATCCCAAGAGCGAGCCGAGCCTCAAGCCCATTCCCGCATTATGACCGATTTTGATGCGCGCCGCGATCGCTCGTGTGGATAGGTTGAACGGACGGCGGCCGCGCTCTCGCGCGGCCGCCTCCTGTTCGTGCTCACTACGCACTACGAACTACTTTCTATGAAGCGTTCGATTACCACCTGCCTCCGCCTCCGCGGCCTCCACCGCCGTAGCCGCCGCCTCCTCCGCCTCCGCGGAAATCGCGGCGCGGCTCCATCGGCCGGGCTTCGTTCACGGTGAGCGTTCGTCCGCCGAAATCCTTGCCGTTCCACATGTCGATCGCCTTCTGGGCGTCGTCATCGGAAGACATTTCGACGAAGCCGAAACCTTTCGAGCGGCCGCTCATCTTGTCCATGATGACGACGGCGCTCGCAACGGCTCCGGCCTGCGCGAAAGCATCTCGCAACTGGTCTTCGGTCGTGCTGTAGGGCAGCCCGCCGACATACAACTTCTTTGCCATGCTTTGTGTTTCTTCTTGCCTCTAAATCATGTAAACCAACCGTTCCCTGCTCTGCGGCATGACCCTGAAGCAATGGAATCCTTACATTCGCCGCCATGATGCCGCCCTCTAGAAAATTGTCAAGAGCTAGTCTAGTCCAACGCAAGACGGAACCCAAATCGAGGACGATTCCAGCGTAAAGGGAGCCGAAGTGGCTCCCCGACGCGGAGTCGCCTAGCATGCCGAGTATATGACACTAGGTATGAACGACGACAACGTCGTGAGTATCGCACAGCTCAGGGAGTTCTTGAAACTCTCGCAAGGTGCGAAATTTACCAGCGAGAACAGGAAGGAGGCGTACGAGTGGGTCGGCCGAACGCTCACGAAGTTTAGGTATTCGAGGCTTCGGAAAAAGGAGAAAGGGATCGTCAAGAAATATCTCATCACGATGACTGGCTACTCCGAGACGCAGATCGATCGTCTCATCAATCGGAAGAAAGAGTGGGGACGCGTGGTACCGAAGAAACGAACGCAGCCGACCTTCGAGCGTGTCTACACGAGCGAAGACATTGCGCTTCTTTCGGAGGTCGACAACGCGGAAGGACGGAGGACGGGAGGGGCGCTGCGAAAGACGCTCGCCGACATGTTCCATCTGTACAAAGACGAGCGGTTTGAACGGATCGCGAACATATCGATCGCGCACATCTACAATCTCCGGGGCACGAGACAGTACGAATCGAAGTCGTTGACGTACACGAAAACTCCCACGACCTCCGTGGATATCGGCATCCGCAAGAAACCCCGACCCGACGGGAAACCCGGATTCCTTCGCGTGGATTCAGTGCATCAGGGCGACAGGGACAAGGAAAAGGGCGTGTACCACATCAATCTCGTGGACGAGGTGACGCAGGATGAGATCGTAGTCACGGTTGCCGGCATCTCCGAGGAGTTCCTGCGACCCGCGCTTGAAGCGGCGCTTGAAGACTTCCCATTCGTGATCCTCGGGTTCCACTCCGACAACGGGAGCGAGTACCTCAACAAGCGGGTGGCGGAGCTTTTGCAGAAGCTCTTAATCGAGCAGACGAAATCGAGGTCAAGAAGAACGAACGACAACGCGCTCGTCGAAGGCAAGAACGCGGCAGTGGTGCGCAAACATTTCGGGTACATGCACATCCCGAGGAAACATGCATCGGTGATGAACGAATTCAATCGCAGTCATCTCAATCCATATCTCTTTCTTCACCGGCAGTGCGCCTTCGCGACCGATGTGGTCGATGAAAAAGGAAAGATCAAGAAAACCTACAAAGATTACATGACTCCGTGTGAAAAACTACTCTCGATCCCGGATGTTGAAAAATACCTGAAGCCCGGCGTCACCGCGGAGACCCTCCGGAAGACGGCGATGGAGAAAACGCACTTCGCGGCCGCGCAGGAGATGCAGAAAGAAAAGAAGAAATTATTCGACCAATTCCGGCGAAAATGCTAAACTCATTTCGGTTCCGTTTTGCCACTAGAAAATACTGCGCGCGCATATCCGGCTATCCGGGGCCGCTATTGAGACGGGGGAATGATGCCGGAAAGTGGTACAGTGAGCCGATGGGCGACTACCACGTCGTACTCGGATTGTTGGCAGTGGAGTTCGCCTTTGTTGTGGGAATAGTCTTGCTCCGGCGGCGGGCGCTTGGTATAAAGCCCGCTAATTAGCTATGAATATTACGCTCATCGGCATGTCCGGGGCGGGGAAGAGCCACATCGGAAAGATGCTCGCCGAGCGCCTCGGCATCAAGCTCCTCGATATAGACCGCGACGTGTGGGAGGTCGCATACGGGAAGCCGATACAGGAAATACTCGACGAGCGCGGCGAGGATTGGTATGTGGCGGAGGAGGGGCGGCTCATCATCGAATCGACGAAGGGGAAGGACGGACTCGTCATCTCTCCTCCGGGAAGCGTCGTGTATCAGCCGGATGCGCTGAAACATCTCAAAGCTATATCCACCGTCATATACCTTAAAGTTCCCTTCGAGACGATAGAAGAGCGCAACAAGAATTCAACGCCGCATGCCGTCATCGGCCTCGGCAGGAAGTCTCTCCGCGAGCTGTACGACGAACGCGCGAAACTTTACGAGGAACACGCGCATTGCGTCCTCGAAACGGAGAAATACAACGAACAACAGATCATCGATTCCATCGTCGGTTTGCTCAATATGAAAATGCATGGATGAGATAAAAGAACCTAAACCTGATATTGCAAAGGCTCTCTCCACCGCTTTGGGAAGAGAAGAGCGGCCGCCAGAACACCTTATGGCGATAGTGCCGAATAAGCACTTTTGGTACGAGTTACGACTCTATGACTTCACGGACCAGCGTTTAATTTTGCGGGAGCAAAGCGGCATGCGGCCAGGTCATCTCAAGTCGGGCATGCTTTTCATGGGTGGTTCCGACTTCCCGGTTTTCCTGTATGACCCGGAATCCCGCACGGCTTCGCGCCTCAACGATCCTACTGGATATATATGGGAGGCCAGCAAGAGACTCGAGGATGAGAATCTTGGTCTCATCAAGGCTCCCGAAGAGGAGGAGAAACTTGATCTCATCAAGGATCCCGAAGAAAGCGGGGAGTAAGACTTGCTTTCAGGCGCTCCGCCGGTTTGTTTAAGCCGGGAAAGGGTATTTTTCTCCCGCATCGATGGCCGAAAGGGTCTGCAGTCCTTGGTGGAGGGCGCGCGCGTCGTGCGTACGGATGTAGTCTACTCCCTGCGTTGCCGCGAAAAGTTCAGCCGCAAGCGTGCGGCTCTGGATATCAACTTCGTCGGATTTTGCGAGATTGCGCAAGAATGATTTCCGCGATACGGAGATCATCACGGGGAATTCGAAATGTTTTTTCAACGCGGCGATATGCGCCAACACCACGAGGCTCGGCTCCGGGTTGCTTGCGAGGAAGAATCCCATGCCCGGATCGATGATGAGCCTGTCTTTTGAGATTCCTGCCGATAGAAGCTGTGGCAATCGTGTTTCGAAAAAAGAGCGGATCGAATCGAACACCTCTTCCGGAGTTTTGGGAACGCGGATTGCCTTATCGAGATCTGAAATGAAGTGCATCACAATAAGCTTGGCGCTCGAAGAAGCGAGTTCGTCATAAAGACTCTCGTCGGGAAATCCGCGTATGTCGTTGAGGTATGCCGCCTTGTGCGAAAGCGCGAAGCGCTGAACCTCGGGCTTCGTCGCGTCTATCGAGACGGGGCAGTCAAGGGACTCGAGAACGGGCTTCATGCGGCCAATTTCGACGTCAGCCGGCACCGGCGCGGCGTGCGGATTGCTCGATGCGCCGCTCAATTCGACGATGTCGGCTCCGTCTTTCAGGAGTTCTCGCGCGTGCGCCATCGCCGCCTCCGGCTCGACGAATTTTCCTCCGTCGGAAAAAGAATCAGTCGTTATGTTCACTATTCCAACAATTTTTGGCCTGGTCATAGACAGCACATTCTCTCATTCGTACGAATGAGAGAATGGTTTAACGTCTTCGTGTCCTTCTACACGTGAGAGGAGAGTCTCGATCGGTACGCCGAGGACCGGATGCACAAAATCAGGGGCGATATCATTCATCGGCACGAGCACGAAAGCACGCTCCGCAATTTTTGGGTGCGGTATTTTCAATTCCGGTGTTTCGATGATTTTATGTCCGAAAAACAATATATCGATGTCGATACTGCGCGGCTGATTCTTCCGGTGTTCGCCCATTTCTTTCTGTATGGTATCGATCTTTTGAAATACCTCGTGCGCGGAAAGCTCTGTTTCCGCTTGGATTGTCATATTCAAAAATTCCGGTTGCTCTTTGACGTACATCGGCATGGTGCGATATATCGCACTATGTTTCTCCAAGCGTATTTCGGGGGCAAGCCGCTCTATCGCGTGCCGGAGATTATCTTCACGGTTGCCGACGTTTGAACCAAGACCGAGAAAGATTTCCATGCCCGGTTAGTAGAATGTGCCTTTGCGGCAGGCCTGCATGCATGGTTGCCGCGGCGTGAGCGACGAACTCTTACCTAGTGCGCTTTGGATACGTCTGTTGTTTTTTTTCATACTCAATGCGAGCCTAAGGCACATTTCACTACCGGGCATGCTATCGCGGCCGAACGATCGTCACGCCTGGAGTGCCGAGTGGAAGCGCCTTTGGTTTTCTGACTGTTACTGAAACTGTCTTTACCCTTGGATTCTCGAGAATGCGCGTCGCTATCTTGTCCGCAAGGACTTCGATAAGGCGACATGACGGCCCCTCGAAGATTTCTCGGGCGATCGCCACAAAGTCTTTGTAATTCGCGGCGTCGTCAATATCGTCCGATGCGATCGCAGTCTTCGTGTCCACTTCAGCCGAAATTTCGATATGAAATTCGCGGGGTGTTTCCCGTTCATGGTCGCCCACACCGTGCTTACCGATCAACACCAGATTTTCTACGAAAACGTTGTCCATACTTACTTCAGGCCTTCCAGAACGTCGGAGGTGGGCTTCGCGACGCTCATGCTGTAGAAGTGGATGCCCGGCACGCCGTGGGCCAGGAGATCTTTGCATTGCGCTATAGTCGAATCAATGCCGGCGCGATAGATGTCCTCTTCTTTCTCGAAGCGATTGATCGAATCTTGCACAGCCTGCGGGATTTTGGTGTAAAAGATGCGCGGTAGCGCCTCAAGGTGCTGTTTTTTGTAGAGTGGCTTTATGCCGGGGATGACGGGAACATTGATCCCTCGGCGGGCTATTTCGTCTCGGAAAGAGTAGAACGCCGTATTGTCGAAAAACATCTGCGTGATGATGAAGTGCGAGCCAGCGTCTATCTTCTTCTTGAGGTTTTTCAAATCGGTATCAAAGTCCGGCGCTTCAAAGTGTTTTTCTGGGTAGCCGGCCACACCGATGCAGAAATCGGTTTTGTCGGCATTCTCCATGGGATCGAGATACTCGCCCCTGTTCATGCGCTGCATCTGCTCGACGAGGTCGGAGGCGTAGATATTCGCAAATTCTCCGTCATTGGGAGGCCCGTCGCCGCGTAGGGCAAGCACATTCTCCAGCCCATGGAAGCGGAGCGTGAGGAGCATATCTTCGGTCTCATCCTTGGTGAATCCGCGGCAGATTACGTGCGGCGTCGGCACGACCCCGAAGCGCGATTGCGCGGCGATGCAGATCGCATTCGTGTCGAGGCGTTTGTTCTTGATGCGCTCTATCTTTTTGCCGTTCACTTCCTCGATAGTTCGCTCGTGGGCGTGCGAGGTAACGCTCATGAACGCGGGCTTGTAGCGCATCAATCCCTCGAGCTCTCCAAAGAGGGTTTCCATGCGCGTTCCCTTTTTCGGGGGAATAATCTCGATCGAGGTGAACGGTTTCGTCGAGTGTTTAATGAGGTCCGTTACTTTCATATTGTTTAGGGGCTTTTTCCGCCCAAGGCGGATCCGTCTCCGGCGGAGAAACTCCGTGCGAAGCGCTCTCGTAGAATACGCACGGCTTCCATCATACGCTCCAGTTGCGTCCACGCCTCCTCTCCCCGCGTCTTGAGGCCGCAATCGGGGTTGATCCAGACGCGGCGGGGGTCCATGTCGAGCGAGGAGGGGATGGCGAGCATCTCCTCGACCTCGGGGAGCCGGGGACTGTGCACGTCGAACACGCCGAGGCCGAGCGAGGCGGGAAATCCGGAGGCGCGGATCGAGGCCGCGACCTTGCCCTTCGCCTTGCTGTCCTCGATAGAGAGCACGTCGGTGCCCATGTCCCTGATGGCGTCGAGGATGTCGCCAAATTCGGAAAAGCACATGTGCGAATGGATTATCGTTTCGTCCGGCACGGACGCGAAGGTAAGCCGGAATGCGTTGACGGCGTGGCGCAGGTAATGCGCTTGGCGCTTCGCGTCGAGTGGAAGCCCTTCGCGGAGCGCCGGCTCGTCTATCTGGATGTGGATAGCGCCCCCGGCGACGAGGTCTTTGACCTCTTTGGCGAGCGCGCGCGCGACCATGTAGTACTGCGCCTCTTTCTCCATGTCCTCGCGCGGGAACGACCACTGCACGATTGTTACCGGCCCGGTGAGCATTCCCTTCACGGGTTTCTTCGTGCACGATTGGGCGTAGGTTGTCCACGGCACGGTGAATGCGCGAGGGCGATCCACGTCTCCCGTGATAACGGGCGGGCGCACGTGCCGCGTGCCGTATGACTGCACCGGCCCCTTGATCGGGGTGAACCCGGAGAAATTCTCGGCGAAGTACTGCACCATGTCGTTGCGCTCGAATTCGCCGTGGACGAGAATGTCGAGGCCGAGCTTCTCCTGCCGCTCCACGCACTCCTTCGTGCGTTCCTTGATGAAGGTCTCGTATTCGGCTTCCGAGACGGCTCCCTCGCGAAGATCTTTGCGAGCTTTCCGTATCTCGGCGGTCTGCGGGAAGCTCCCGATCGTCGTCGTGGGATAGGCGATGGGGCTCACCCAGAAGGTTTTGCGCGCGCGCTCGAAACGCTCCTCCGGAAGCGCGGCTGGATGAGGGGTAAAGGGCGCGAACTCCGCATTCCCCGATTTGAGCGACGCGAGTTCCGCGATCTTCTCCTCGGCGAAGGAAAAGGGGAACGCCTCGCCTTTGGCGGAAAGGGGGACGTGCAGGAGGGAGCATGAGGGCGAGATGTAGAGCCGCTCATCGGGAACGGACGCCCGGATCGTGCCGAGCAGTTCTTTCGTTCGCGCGGAGATCGGCCAGACATTGCGTCCGTTCACGACGCCGGCGACGAGCGCCTTGTCTTTCGGGAATTTCGCGAGGAGAGAGAGGTTCTCGGGGCCGTCGACGAAATCCAATCCGATGCCGGCGACGGGGAAGGCGAAGAGCCGGTCGGCGAGATCGTTCACCGCGCCGAAATAGACGTGGAGGTGCACGGCGCGCTCGAGGCCTTTGAGGAAGTCGCCGTATCCGTCCGGGATGCCGCGCGTGAGAAAGGAGGGCTCTTCGAGCTGGACGATGGTATGGGCGGGGAGCGAGGCGATGAACGCGCGATACTCGGCGCCGAGGAGGGCGAAGAGTTCGGGCATCGGGCGCGGCGTCTTGTTGATGGCGTACGAGAGGAGCGTCCACGGGCCGATGAGCGCGAGTTTGGCGCGGGAGTCGGAGAGGTCGGGCAGGGCGGCTTCTTTCTGCCATTTGGGATCGCGCTCGATCTCCGGCTGGACGACGTGGTAATTGGTGTTGAACCACTTCACCATCGGCGAGGCCGGCTTCCCTTCTGCGCCGCGGGGGATGGAAAGGTAGGTCGAAAGCGAGCGGGCCGTTTCTTCCGGCGCGCCGAATCGCGAAGGCGCGAGAGAAAAACGCACGGCGGTCGAAAGAAGGCGGTCGTAGAGGTCGATGTCTCCCGCCGGGACGAGGTCGAGGTTTTTTTGGGCGCGCCTGTTGTACTCTTCCACTTCCGCGAATGCGCGGCGCACCTCTTCCTCGCCTGCGGCGCCCCTCCAGAATCGCTCGACCGTTTGCTTGATGAGCGACTGGTAGGTGTTGGGAAATCCGAGAGTCGTGGTTTTCATCCCGTTAGAAGTAGGAAGCTTGCGCTTCCGACTCGAAAATTATGTTTTGTAAGCACTCGACCATTGAAAGCCATACATGGAATCTGCCACGATCTGAACTTCCGCGACTTCTAACGGGATTCATGTTGGATGAGAATACCATCAGGCGCCGATAGTGTCGAGAAATTTCGGTCTTATGGTATGGGTTTATATGCTAGTATGGAGCCCAATGAGTCCCGCCCTTTCCATACGTCGCGTATATCACACCACATCATTTGTAAGTGGTTTTTCAATTTTGCAGACGTCCATTACTGGTGTAGAAAGAGCGGGATGAGCAACGGGCGCAATTTCCGGGAGCTTCTGGAGGGGCAGTGGAGCGAGGGCAAGTTTCTCTGCGTGGGACTCGACGCCGACATCACCAAGATTCCCTCCGCGGCGGAGAAGGAGGACACGCGGGCTATCATCGTCGCGTTCAACCGCCGCCTAGTAGACGCGACGAAAGATCTCGTGTGCTCGTACAAGCCGAATCCGGCGTTCTACGAAGCGCACGGCGACGAGGGCTGGGCGGCATTGCGCGAGACCATCATGTACATACACGAGGCCGCGCCGGAAGTCGCCGTCATTCTTGACGCGAAGCGCGGCGACATCGGCAACACGAACGAGCAGTACGCGCTCTCGGCGTTCGAACACCTGCAGGCGGACGCCATCACCGTACAGCCCTACCTCGGCAGGGAGCCCTTGGAGCCGTTCTACTCGCGGAAGGACAAGGGAGTCATCGTCCTCTGCCACACTTCGAATCCCGGAGCTGGCGAGATACAGGGTCTTGAAGTATCACAATCCGATGAGGTCAGACCTCATCGGATCGCAGAGCCTTTGTACAAGCTGGTCGCGCGGCTCGCGGCGACGAGCTGGAACGGGAATGGCAACTCCTGCGTCATGGTCGGGGCGACGTACCCGAAGGAACTCGGCGAGGTGCGCGCCATCGTCGGCGACATGCCCATCCTCATCGCGGGCATCGGCGCGCAGGAGGGAAGCTTGCAAAAGACGATACAGAACGGCTTGGACAGCCGGAAACGCGGCCTCATCGTGAACGCGGCGCGCTCCATCATCTACGCGTCTCGGGAAGCGGATTTCGCCGAGGTCGCGCGGAAAAAGACGGAGGAGCTTCATCACGCCATCGCGAGCGTGCTATAACATAGTTGTCATGACCGAATCGGAAGTATTGGATCTGTTGCAGAAGGTCGGCGCGTTCCGGAGCGGGCACTTCGTGTTCACGCACGGCAGGCACAGCGATTCGTATGTGAACAAAGACGCGCTCTACCCATACACGCGCGACACGTCCCTGCTGTGCAAGGCCATGGCCGAACGGTTCGCGGACAAGGGCATCGAGGTCGTCGCCGGCCCCACGATGGGCGCGGCGATACTCGCCCAACTCGTGGCGTACCATCTCTCGGAACTCACCGGCAAGGAGGTATACGGCGTGTACGCCGACAAAGACGGGCAGGGAGGGTTCGTTCTCCGGCGCGGGTACGACGACATCGTGAAGGGCAAGAAAACGCTCGTCGTGGAGGATCTCACGACCACCGGCGGCTCCATCAAGAAGGTCGTCGAGGTCGCGCGCGCGGCGGGCGGCGATGTGGTCGGCGCCATAGCCATCGTAAACCGGGGCGGCGTGACGAAGGAGCAAGTGGGGGATCCTCCCGTTTTCGCCTCGCTCGTCGAACTGCACCTAGAATCGTGGGACGAATCGGAGTGCGAACTGTGCAAGAAGGGTATCCCCGTCAACACCGACATCGGACATGGCCGCGAATTTGCGGCTAAGAAAGGGCATTAGGAGGTATATGCTATAATCCCAGGCACTTATTAGTATAGGTTGCAACGCTAATGTATATGAAAAATTTTATTTGGGCTCTTGTAGTGGTAGTTATATTAGGTGGAGGATATCTGTTATTGCAGAATAAGGCTGCTCCTGCCACACAAACGGATACAACTACGCCGACCTCAGATACAACGAATACGAACGGTTCTTTAGGCGCGAATGTTGGAGTTGAGGTCGGGATTAACACGCCGACGGTTGTTACGTATTCCACGGCGGGTTTCAGCCCCTCCGAGGTCACCGTTAAAAAAGGAGGAACCGTGACATGGACGAATACGAGTGGCGGCGACATGTGGGTAGCCTCGGGTCCTCACCCGGCGCACACGGGCTACAGCGGCACGGCGCTTGCGGCGCACTGCCCCGACACGACCGGTACGGCGCTGGATCAGTGCGCGAACGGTTCCACATACACGTTCACATTCGACAAGGTCGGCATCTGGCCGTACCACAACCACTCCGCTTCGACAAAGTTCGGCAAAGTGATAGTTGTCGAGCAGTAAACAGGGACGCTCGGAGTTGGTGTACAGTATTGACATGACAGACACCCCGGAGCTTCCCGAAGAATTGATCCTCCGGTTGCAACGCCTCCAGCTTCTACGCTACGGAGAGAATCCGCACCAGGCCGCGGCGCTCTATCGGAATCCTCTCGAGCCGGAGCGGCCGTGCGTCGCGCGAGCGCGCAAGGCGCAAGGCAAAGAGCTCTCGTACAACAATCTCCTCGACGCCGACGCGGCCTTCGAGTGCGTGGCGGAATTTTCGGAGCCTGCGGCCGTCATCGTCAAGCACACCAATCCCTGCGGCGCGGCGATAGGGGCGACTCCCCACGAAGCATACACGAAAGCGCTCGCGTGCGATTCTGTCTCCGCCTTCGGCGGCATCGTCGCGCTCAATCGTCAGATAGGCAGGGAAGTGGCCGAGGAGATAACGCTCCTTTTCGTCGAAGTCGTCGTCGCTCCCGATGCGGCGCCGGACGCTCTCGAAGTCTTTGCCAAGAAACCGAACGTGCGCGTGCTCCTCACCGGCTCCATGCCCGATCTGAAAGCCACGACGCTTGCGATGCGTTCGATATCGGGCGGCATTCTCGTGCAGGAGCGCGACAACGCCGTTCTCGAGGAACTGAAGGTGGTCTCGAAGCGGGCTCCCACCGATGAAGAGATGGCCGACCTGAAATTCGCATTCACCATCGCGAAGCACGTCAAATCCAATGCCATCGTCTACGCGAAGGACGGCGCGACGGTGGGCGTGGGCGCCGGGCAGATGAGCCGCATTGACTCAACGAAAATAGCGGGCGAGAAGGCAGGGAAGCGAACGGCAGGAAGCGTCATGGCCTCCGACGCGTTCTTCCCCTTTCCCGACGTCGTCGTTGCCGCGCACGAAGCCGGCATCACGGCCATCATAGAGCCAGGCGGCTCTAAGAACGATCAGGCATCCATCGATGCCGTTGATAAGCACGGCATGGCGATGGTCTTCACCGGTGTCCGGCATTTTAGGCATTAATATTCGGGTTTACGAAACCCGAAATTCCAGTTTATGCACATATGTACATAAACTGGAATTGGCTCATTGACGGCGGAGAGACATGTAGATGTCTTCGAGAGCTTTGACGGCGTCGCCGGCGGCGATGTTGTTCTGGTGGTAGAGGCCGTCGGTCACGTCGCCTGCCGCCCACACGCGCGGGTGCGAAGTGCGCTGGGTCTTCGGGTCTGTCTTTATCTGCTTGACGGCGTTCATCTCAAGCGTATCGCCGAGCCACTCGGTGTTCGGCAAAAGGCCGATCTCCACGAAGATTCCTTCGACAGGCAAAAGCGCTTCTTGCCCATTTCCCGTGTCTTTATATTTTAATCCCGTGACGAACTGTTCACCGACAACCTCCGTCGGTTCCACGTTCTTCAAAAGCCGCATGTTGGAGTGTGCGAGCGCCGCCGCAAGGGTAACCTCGTCCGCGCGCGGCTCTCCACGGCTAAGAAGCGTGACGCTTTTGCAGTAGGCGAGAAGCTGGAGCGCGGTCTCGAAGCCCGCGTTCCCCCCGCCGACGACCGCCACGTCTTTGTCCGCAAAAAGGGGGCCATCGCACGAGGCGCAGTAGGTGAGACCCTTTTGGTCGAATTCTTTGGCTCCCGGAATATCGAGCGTGCGTCGGCGCGCGCCGCTTGTTATGAGGACCGCCCTCGCTTCCATCTTTTTCCCATCCTTCAGCTCGACGACGACCTTGTCGTCTTGCGGCAAGAGAGACGTTGCACGCATGGGGAACAGTATTTCGACGAACGCTCCTTTATAGGTTTCGACGTGCGCTTTGAGATTCTTCGCGAGATCGGCTCCCGAAATGGAAGGCGTGCCTATCCAGTTCTGCACGTCGAGGGAGACGTTGCTCTGCCCGCCCCATTCTTCCGTCACGAGAAGCGTTTTGAGGCGCTTGCGGGCGGCGTACACGGCCGCCGCCGCCGCCGCAGGGCCGCCACCGACGATCACTAAGTCATACATACAAGTGAACAGTGAACAGCAAACAGTGAACAGAAGGATACCACAGGATTTCCTGTTCTCTGTTCACTATTCTCTATTCGCTACTTCCGTCGTAAAAACGACGGAAGTCCTCCCCATCCCTCGTCTTCATCAGCGGCCTTGACCGGCTCTTTTGCCTTTGGCTTTTCGGTTTGAGCCGTTTTTTCCGACTTCTTTTCTTCACGCTCGCGCATTGTTGCCGGAGGAACGTCTTGTTCCTTTTTGGGCGTGAAGCGCTGTCCGCTCCCGAAGAGGGAGGCGCGCACGCCGCCCTCGGGGAAGCCCGTCGCTATCACCGTTACGCGCACTGCGCCCTTCTTCAGCGAGGGATCGGTAACGGCGCCGAAGATGACCTTTGCGTCCGCGTCTATGGCTTCGGTGATGACATTGGCGGCATCCTGCACCTCCAGCATGCCGAGATCTTCGCCGCCCGCGATGGAGAAGAGCACGCCCTTCGCACCGTGTATGGAAACTTCGAGGAGCGGGGAGTTGATCGCGGCGCGGGCGGCGAGCTCGGCGCGCTTCTCGCCGATCCCTGTGCCGATGCCCATGAGGGCGCTTCCGGCGTTCTGCATCACCGCGCGCACGTCGGCGAAGTCGACGTTGATGATGCCCGTTTGCGTGATGAGGTCGGAGATGCCCTCGACGGCCTGCTTCAGGATGTCGTCGCACATCGCGAAGGCGTTCTTGATGCCTGTTTCGCGCGTGACGATCGCGAGGAGCTTGTCGTTGGGGATGATGATGAGCGCGTCGACGGCTTTGCGGAGTTCGGAGAGGCCCTGCTCCGCGAGGCGCGCGCGCTGGGCGCCCTCGAAGCTGAACGGTTTCGTGACGACGCCGACGGTGAGCGCGCCGAGCTCGCGCGCGACCTTGGCGACGACGGGTGCCCCGCCCGTGCCAGTGCCGCCGCCCATGCCGCAGGTGATAAAGACCATGTCGGAGCCTTTTATCGCCTCCTGTATCTCCTCGCGCGTCTCATCGGCGGCCTGCTTTCCAAGATCGGCGTTCATGCCGGTACCCAATCCGCGCGTGAGCGCTTTTCCGATATGGATCTTGCGCTTCGCTTTGTTCTTGTGCAGGTCCTGGCCGTCGGTGTTGACCGCGATGAAGTCCACTCCCTGCACATGGCTTGCGACCATGTGGTTGACGGCGTTGCCTCCCGATCCGCCGACGCCTATCACTCGAATCCGTGCGAACGACTCGACATCGGGCTTCACGAGCTTGCTCATGCGCGCCATAGTACCACTTTCGCACGAACGGCAAACTTGACACAATGTATTTTTGTATTCTCGTTCATTAACGACATCGTAAGTTGTTATGTCGTTTATGGCAGGAGCGAACGGATGGCCTGTTTCACCGAGTCCCACGCATTGCCGGCTATCTCGCCGAGCGAGGCGCCGCTCTCCGCGGCGTCTTCGGCATACGCCCAGCGGCACAGTCCGTAGGCGACGGCCCACGTCGCGTCCACTCCCGCGGAGCGCGGGAGGTAGCCGATCTGGGAGATCTGTGAAGGGAGCTTAAGGACCGCGCGCGCGACTTCGGAAGCGCCGACGAGCCCGGAGCCGCCGCCGGTGAGCACGATGCCCGCCGGAAGGAGGCGCGCGCGGCCGATCGCCTTGAGATGCGCATTGACGAGCGCAAACATGTCTTTGAGGCGCGCCGCGACTATCGCTTCCATCCGTTTCGGCGGGATGTCCGAGCCGGTCACCGCGCCGCGCTTCATCTGCTCGGCTTCTTGGAGCGGTATCTGTAGCGAGAGCGCGATCGCGTTCGTGATGTCCGCAGAGCCGCCCGAAAACACTCTCGCGGAGACGGGCGTGTCGTTATCGAAGACGATGATGGAAAGGGTTTCGGCGCCGATGTTGGCCAGACACACGCCGGCTGTTTTCTGCGACTTCGAAAGCGTCGCGAAGCTCGCGGCCAAGGGCGAGGCCATGACGCCCTCGACCTCTATCCCGGCGCCTTCGACCGCTTCGATGAGCTCGTCGTGATGATGCGCGAGCATGGTGATGAGAAGGCAGTCGAGCGAGAGCTTCGTGCCCTGAAGTCCCTGGGGCTTCCCGAAGACCTTCGCGCCGTCGATGCGGTATTCGAGCGGGATAGTATGAATGACTGTGCGGTTGACGAGCCTGGACGCGGCGCGCTTCTCGCTCTCCTTGAGCGCGCGCTCGAGCATCGCCTCCGTCACGATGCCGCCGGAAGGCGTCAGCGTCACTTCGCCCGTGCTCCGCAGTTCGTCGAGCCCGATGCCGCCGAGCGCGACGCGGGCCCGCCGCACTCTCACTTTCGCCGCGCTCGCGGCCCGGTGCAAGGCCTCGCGGACGCTTTTCGTCGCCTCCTTGCCTTCGACGACGTACCCGTGGCGCAGGCCTTTCGAGCTCGCCGTGCCCGTGCCGAGTATCTGCATCGGCAGTTCGGGCGATTCTCCGGGCGCGGCGATGACGGCCTTGACGTGAGAGGTGCCGATGTCGATGCCGGTATATATCTTGCGCATTGACGCCATTGTACCTCACGGGGAGCGCGGGCGGTGAACGGCGAACAGTGAATAGTTCAAGTAAACCTTCGCATGATGCGCGCTTCTTCTCGTTCCATTTTTGGACCGTGTCGTAGACCTTTGAGATGCAAACAGCCGTGTATGAAAAGGAGCGCGAGGCGCGCCCGCAGGGGAACGCCGAAGCGCTTCGCTTCGCGCGCGGCCGCGCGCGCGTTCAAGAACATCTCGCCTTCTCGCGCGTCGAGAGAGAAGGAGAGAACGTTGGCCGCGTGCGTTTTCTTCCGATAGGCGCGGTTTACGCGCTTCGCGAGCGGATCGCCGCAGATGACGAGCGAGAGTTCGTAGCGCCGGCCCAAAATGCCGCGCGCGATTTCTTCGTACGGGAGCTGTGGCGAAGCGCCGCGTACCGTCTTACGAATTTCAACGACCGGATTTTTCTCACCGTTCACTGTTTTCTGTTCGCTATCTCGCGATGGGCGTGCCTTCCCCGAGGCGGGCCGGTGGAGGCGATTCGCGCTGGATCGCGAAACCGGGCCGGCCGCGTCGCGGCGGGGCCTCCGCGATCTTGCCCTCTTTGACGAGCCGCTTGTATTCCGTCCGGCGCTTCAGGAGCTTCAGCGCGCGCTTTTTCTTCACGATCTTCGAGGTGCCGCGGGAGAAGTAGCGGCGGCTGCGCATCGTCTTCACGAGGCCCGTGCCCTGCACGCGCCGGCTGAATTTCCGGATGGTCGAAAGCGCGCTCTCGCTTCCGCTCTTCTGCACTTCCGCATTGATGCTCATTCGCGGCACTCTACCACAAAGAGGAGGGGTCAGGCAACAGCCAGAAGCCGCCTGCGTTTCAGGTATCCGGGCAATTCCGGAAGCGTGATCGCGTCTTGGGAGTTCGTCGCGACCTCACGGACGAGTATGGTTCCCTCGACGGCTTCCTTGTGTCCCATGATGAGAACATAGGGGACCGCGTGCCGACGCGCTTCCGCCATCTGCTCTCCGATCCGCTCGTGGCAGAGACCGTGATGCACGGGGATGCCCGCCGCCCGCAATTTTTCGAGGAGTCCCAGACTGCGGCGGCGCGCCTCGACGCCGAGGTGGGCGAAGTATATCGAAGGGATGCCGGGCGTTTCGCGCTTCGGGCGCGCGCGGCCGCGCACTTCGCTCGTGATGGAGATCATGGCGGCGGCGGCGGGCGCGGCGGCGAAGCGCGAGGCGAGCGGGTCGTAGCGCCCGCCGAAGGCGATCGACATCGGCGAGCCGCTCTCCGGGTCTCTCGCCGAGATCTGGTAGAGCGAATGAGACCAGCAGTCGCGGCTTCCAAGCACGTGCGGAGAGAGCTCATACGGCAGTCCGAACACTTCGAGGTACTCCAGCAGGTCCCAGAACCTCCGGCGCTCTTCCTCCGTGAGGTATTCCATCGGCTGTGGCGCGCGCGGCACGGCGGGATGGCCCCGCTCTATCAGCGCGACGAGCGTGCCCAGTGGGTCGAGCGCCACGCGCGGGCGCAGGGTCGGCGAGATCGATTCGATGTGTTTCCGCAGGTAGCTCGCCACGTCGCGGACGTAGCGCGTGGAGGATTCCGCCGAACCGATGTTGTTGACGGAGAGGGTGCGCTCGCGGAGGCCCGCTTCTTCCGCGATGGAATTCGCGACGACGATGAGAAGCGCTTCGGCGACGGCGGAATTCGTGCCGAGGACGTGGAGTTCGAGCGAGACGTGCGGCATGGCGCTCTTGAGGTCGCTTGCCGTGCGCCAGAGGAGCAGAGACCCGCCCGGAGCGCGCGCGAAGAACGCACAGCGCCGCGCGGCGGCGACGAGCAGGCGCTCCTCCTTTCGCGCGAGCGCGGGCTCGGCTTCGTTCTTCCCGGCCCTCTGCCGCAGCTGCCGCATGCCCGCGGGGTCCATCCGAGGCGCTTCCTCGAACGGCCTGAACCCGTAGTACTCGGCGATGCACACCGCCGATTTGAGGAACGACGCCGTATTCGGATACCGCGTGTCTTTTATGCGAAGCATAAAAATTTCCAATTTCCAATTTCCAATCAAGTCTCAATGATGCAATTTTCATTATTGTTTGAAAATTCATTGACAATAATTGAGAATTGAAAATTGAGGATTATTCCTGGTATCTCGCTTCTCCCGGGAGTACGGAAATCTCGTTAAAGGGGTAGAGGCGCAGGAGCGCGCGCCCGACTATCTGCTCGCGCGGGAGCGTTCCCCAGACGCGCGAGTCCGCCGAGACGCGTCTGTTGTCGCCGAGCACGAAAAATTGGTCCGGTCCGAGCGTGACGCGCATGTCGTTCGCGCCGGTGAGGTTCGCCGGATCGAGGTAGGGCTCTTTGAGCGCGAATCCATCGGGGTGCGCTTCGTTCACGACGACGACGTCTTGCCCCTTCAGGACGACCGTCTCCCCCGGGAGGCCGATGATCCGCTTGATGAGGGAGCGTCCGCCCTCCTGCGGCAGGTCGAAAACGATGACGTCGCCCCGCCGAGGCTCGCCGACCTCGTACGAGACGCGCTCGATGATGAGGTAGTGCCAGTTGTCGAAATTCGGTTCCATCGAAGCGCCCGAAACGACGTAGGGAGCGGCGACGAAGAAGCGGATGAAGAGCGCGAGGCCGAGTGCGACGACCGTGTAGCCGATCAGCGCGGTCTGGGAATTTTTTTGAGAGCTCGCCCCACGAGAAACCGTGGTCTTTATCTCGGTATTCATAGTGATGGCGACGAATCGAACGTCGAGTCGTCGCAATGTGTCGGGAGAAATTCTCTCACGGGGCCCGGTGATGAACTTTTTTGCATCACGGGAGCTTCCATGCGCGACATTCTACTCTTGCCGCGGGATTGACACCAAGCGTTAAACAGTTCACAGTCGACAGTTGACAGTTTACAGAAATAAATTTTTCTCTTTTTGTTCTTCTCCTGCTTTCCTCTGTTAACTGCTCACTGTAAACTGTAAACTTCTTCAATTATGGCGTGGATTATCGTTGGACTGGGAAATCCCGGTGAGGAATATCACTCGACTAGGCACAATGCGGGGCGCATGGCGGTCGAATTTTTCGCGCGGGCGGCCGACCTGAACGGATTTCGGGCGGACAAGGTGAAAAAAGCGACCGTTGCTGGCGGGATGGTGGGCAAGAGCGCAGTCGCGCTCATCCTTCCGGACACATATATGAACAAATCCGGGTCTGCTGTCGGCAAGTATGTCAAAAGTCAGCCCGCCAGGGGCGGGTCAGCCTCCGGCGGAAAGACCCCCGCGGAGCGTCTTATCGTTGCGTACGATGATTTGGACCTGCCTCTCGGTACGATGAAGATATCATTCGACAGAAGTAGCGGGGGACACAAGGGTTTGGAGAGCGTCATCCGTGCCGTCAAGACCCAGCGGTTCACGCGCGTGCGCATCGGGGTGTCTCCTTCGACCGCCGCGGGTTCCTTACGGAAGCCGGAGGGGAAGAAGGTTGTCAATAATTTCATTCTCACGAAATTCGGCGCGCACGAACTCGCGGTGCTCAAACCCGTTTTGAAACGCGTCGCCGAAGCGCTCCGCACCATCGTCCTCGAAGGCCGCGAGCAGGCGATGAATCGGTTTAATTGATCGGATATGATTGACACAGGGATTGAGGACCAAAACAGCATCAGATTTACGTCCGTCGAAGCCCTCATTCCGGGAATACGAACTCAAGGACTCAGGCTGGAACGGCCGGGCCTATATATCGGAACTTCGATTTATCCGAAGGATACGCGAGATACTCCTCGGTCACAGGCCCAGCATGTATTAGAAAAACTGACTTCTAAAAAAGTTAATTCAGAATCCCAGTTGGCCGAGCTTACGGGATACCTAAAAGGGAGAACGGTGGTCGACATCGGCGCTGGCAAAACGACGAACGGATACCAAATCGCAAGTATGTGCGGCGCCACAGGATACGTCGCCGTCGAAGCGCATCACTTCTCGGAATTGCGGAATGTGCTTGGGAAAGTGAGGCAAGCGAATTCCGGAAAGATGCCTGTGTGCGTCGTAGGGGAAGATATGCGCGATTTTGCGAAAAGAGTACCGGACAATTCTGTCGCTATATTCGTCTTCAATATTGATGCTCACATACTCCACAAAATGCCTATGATGGATATCGAGAAATTCAGCCAAAATATCTCGCGCATGCTCGCTCCAGGTAGCGCTTATATCGGGTCAAGCACGAGCATGCCTGCACCAGGTCTGCGCGAGGTGGATCGCTATGACCCGCCATACGATCCGGCGCACTACATTATCCGTACAAGGTCGTAACTCGGGCGGGTTTAGACTGCGGGTTTCAACGTCATCCTTCTGTCTTTCGGCTCGAAGAAGGTGATGGTGAAGGGGTACACTTTGCCGAGTTCGAGACGAGAGCGGAGTTCCTGCTCGTTCCCGAATTCGGAGACGTGCACGAGGCCCGCGACGCCTTCCTCTATCGAGGCCAAGGCGCCGTGCTTGTTGTACTTGATGACGACGGCGTCCACTTTCTGGTCTTTGTGATACTTCGCTCCAGCCGCTTTCCACGGATCGTCGACGAGCGTCTTGATGGAGAGCGATACCTTGTCGTCCTTTATCTCGATGACCTTCACCTTCACCGTCTCTCCGGGCTTGTAGCGCGTTTTCGGATTTTCGACGAGCGCCCAGTCCATTTCGGAAATGTGCACGAGGCCCTCCAGCCCCTCCTCGAGCTTCACGAAGACGCCGAATTCGGTCGCGCCCGTAACGATGCCCTCCACCGTATCGCCCACGTGGTACTTCTCGACCAACGAGGCTCGCTCGGGGGAGCCCGTGCCCTTCTCGCTGAAAATCAATTTTTGCTCTTTCGGGTTCGCCGTGATGATCACCACTTCGAGCCTCGTGCCGACGAGCTTCTTGAGCTCGGCGAATATCTTGTCTTTGTCGCCGTCGGGCACGCGCGGATAGTGCGCGGGCGCGAGCTGGGAGGCGGGAAGAAATCCGGGAAGGCCGTTCCACTCTATGATGAGCCCGCCCTTGTTGGCCTCGGCGACGGGAAGCTCGAACGCGGTTTTCTTCTGCGCCGCGACCTCGGCCTCGTTCCAGATGAGGGCCTGGCGCGCTTCGCGCAGGGAAAGCTCGATGTAGCCTTCCTCGTTATCCTCCCCGACGACCTTCGCGGCGATGGTGTCGCCGATGTTGACGTTCTTCAGCGTTTCGCGCGCCGAGAGATACTCGCGCCCGTAGATGATGCCGGTGCCGAAGGGGTGGAGATCGACGAAGACCCGCGCGCGGCCCACCGCGACGACCGGCCCCTCGACGACGTCGTCGAGCATGGGGCGCTTCGGCGCGGTGCCGATAAGCTCCGCCATCGGACCCTCCTTCGCCAAGGCTCCCGATCCCGCCAAGGCTTCGTCGGGCAAGCCGGAGGGCAGGCCCTCCTTCTCTTCCATTTCGCTATTCTCGTCGGCAACGACGCTTGTTTCGTCGGCGGCTGTTTCGCTCATGTGTTCTCGCGCCCGGACTATCCTGCCTACGCTACCATTACAGTCTGCAGGGAAGCCTTACCGTGCGCCTCTACTAATTGATAATCGCCTTTACAGCGTCCGCACAATATATATGACTGAAGCTTGCCGTGCAAGGACATGAAAAAATCAGACCCCAGGAGGAAGCCTGAATCGTCTTCAGCGCGTGAATGAGAAATTCGAGCTATAATGCCTCCATGGATGTTGTGTTTTTCTGTAAACTGTCAACTGTCAACTGTAAACTATGATATTGACCTTTCACGAAGGCGCATGCATCCGCGCACAAGCGGGCGACACGACGCTCGTATTCGGGCCTGTATCGAAATCGTCAAAACATTTCAAGCCGACGAACTTCGGCGCCGATGTCGCGTTCATTTCATTCGATCATCCCGACATGAACGGGGCGGAAGAAGCGGGAAGAGGAGATAAGCAGCCTTTCGTTATCTCTGGCCC
>Ga0209541_10005157_pt1 | contig 22855 bp, 21 predicted proteins | sample RifCSPlowO2_01_FD_184027 | JGI IMG/M metagenome (GOLD analysis project Ga0209541, IMG submission 184027) | Groundwater microbial communities from Rifle, Colorado - Rifle CSP2_plank lowO2_0.1 (SPAdes) (version 2) | ecosystem: Environmental > Aquatic > Deep subsurface > Groundwater | place...
ACGTAATCTGCTTCTGCTACCACGTCCTTGGCGGCGCCGGTAACGGCTTTCTCGGCTTCTGCGAGTCTGGTGGCCGCACCCCGTCCAATGGCGTCTTTCCTCATCGCTTGGATGCCCATTTCTTTGGCCAGAATTTCGTCGTCCAATTCAGCCAGCCTCTTCTGAAATTGTGCAATTCCTTTGTCATATTCTTCCAGGGTGCCGGTGCGGGGCCAGTCTATCTCGCCCCTAAACGCATCGAATTCCTTCTGCAAAGCATTCCGTGCCTCAACCAATTTATTGAGCTCGGCTTCCCGTTGGCTGATTCTAGCCAACAAGTCATCCACGCCAGTAACCGCTTTCGCTTCCGCCGCGGCCTTGGCTTCAAGGTCGGCCAAGCGCTTGGCGTAGGCCGCGACCTCCTTGCCTTCCGCGTTCAGGATGGCCTCGAATTCGTCGAGTTTGCCCATCGCGGCAAACCGGCCGCGGGCCCGTGCAATGCGGGCCTCGACCTTCTGGATTTGCTCGTCAAGCATGGCCAGGATGCGTTGGCTCTCGGCTTTCTCGGCAGCAGACCATTCGACGCTGGCAATGCGTTGCTGGTGCACGGCCTTCCGCTCGTAGAGGTAACGCAACTGCAAGGCGTCGCCCCGCAACGCAGCGGATTCACGCGCCAAGGTAGTGGCAAGCGTTTCCGTTGCCGCTTTGACCGCTCCAGGTGCCACGCCTTTTATCTTGCCCAGCAAATCGTCCAAGAACGCTTTCACGCGCGAGTGGAGGCCCTTGGGGGCCAGCACTTCGTCGACGACTTCTTTGTTACCGGTTTTCAGCAACGCAGCTTCGGCGCTATCGCCTGCATCCAAGTACTTCCTTATAGTGCCAGTTGAGTCCTTGGCGGCCTCTCTTTCCGCGGCTTCCTGCATGGCCTTGCTGATATCAGCAGGCTTGACCGGCCTTTTCGCGATTTCCCCGAGTTGTGCCAACGCGTTTTGCTGGCCGAGTTCGTCTGCCAGCATGCCCACGCGCCGCTGGCCTTGTGCGATGGAAGCCTCGAGGTCCTTGATTTCGGCTTCAAGACTCGTAATCTTGCCCCGGTCTCCGGCGGACAACGGTCCACGAGGTCCTTTTCCCTCGTAAAGCGCCAACTCGCTTCTAGCCGAGTCCAACCGGGTCTCCAACTGGTTGAGGTTCTTTATCTCGCCTTCCAAGTCATCCAGGAGTTTTTGGGGTGTTTTTGCCGGGGGCGCGGGCACCTTCACTGTATCGGGTTCCACGGGTGCCGGAATAGGGGTGGGGGTTGGCACTGGTGTGGGTGTGGGGGTCGGAGTAGGAACAGGAGTTGGGGTGGGCACGGGTGTGGGAGTGGGCACAGGTGTTGGGACTGGAGTAGGAACGGGAGTGGGTACGGGTGTTGGAACCGGAGTAGGAACCGGGGTGGGAACCGGCGTGGGCAACGGTGGTATGGGTTCCACGGCCCTCCATTTCAGGGGCGCGAGCGTGGTCCAGGGAATCATGATGATGGGGATGAGGGCCTTCTTGTACTTGCTGAGCTCGGCTTGCTGGAAGTAGCTTGACACGCTCGTGGCGTTTTCGCCGATGTAGTAGGTGACGCCGTCTTGCACAACGGTTTGCCCGACGACTACTTGGCCGCTGGCCGGCGGCCAGTTCGCGACCGTGCTTTCCACGGTGAAGCAGTACACGGCCTCATGGTTGCCGATGGCAGCATAGCAGTTGCCGCCCGCGTCCAGCAATTGCTGGATGGGTTCGGGCAATTTCATGCCCTTGATTTTCGCGAGTTCCTCGTCGATGGGCTGGAAATTGTCCACGTACATTTCGTTGAGCAAGGGGTTGTTGCCCGCGACGTCTTTTAATTCGCTGAAGCTGATGCGCAGCTTGGAGGCCAAGGCCGCGGTTTCCCCGAACTTTCCGGCGGTCAAGGCGGTCTCGAGTTTGGTCGCGTCCGCCATCATGGAAGCCGACTTGGCGTCCAAGGCATCGCGTTTGGACATGGCTTCCTTGTATTCCTTGGCGTTGGCCGCCGTGTCTCCGACGAAGAGTTTTTCGAGGAACCGGTTATACCAGTCAACCGAGTTGAACAACATGGTCATGAAAGCCGTTGGATGCGTGGCGGCGTCGGTGGCCGGGATGGGGTTGCCGCTGTCGTCCTTGGCCTCGACTTTCGCGAAGGGCAGGGCCTGCACCGGGCTATAGCCATAGAGGCAGCCGAGCTTGGTGCCAATCATGCGCGCGAACATGTTTTGGACGCGCCAGTTCTTGATGGGTATGAAGTAGTCCATGCTTCCATAGAATTTCCGCTTGCCTTGCGCGGCGTTGTCAACGACTTGGTTGAGGACTTCCTCGAACTGGATGTTTTCCACCGAGCCCACGCAGACTTCCTTGGACAGGATGCTGGAATACATGGTGTCAAGGTTGACCGCATCCGGCCACAGGTCTTCGCGGATGATTCTCGCCACCGGTCCCAGGTACGCCGAGGCGTCCGGGGTAAAGCGTTGTGCGAACGTGTAAATCGTGGCCTGCTGGGCGTCTACCTTCACGCCTTCCGTGGAAGCATAGAGCCAGGCCTCGTTCATGGTCTTGCCCAAGTCCTTTTGCTTGGTTTCGTCGGCTGTGGGGGCCTCGACTTTCACGGTGTAGGGCGCCTGCTGGTCTGCCGCCACGCCTGGCGCGACTTCTTGCACGAACCGCACGTAACTGGTCTTGCCCTGGGGCACCACCGTGTCTCCGAGGAAGGGCTTCAAGTCACAGGCCTCGGGCTTGCCATAGTCGGCCGCGTTCACGAGGACGCCGAAGCTGAAGGGCTTGCCTGGGAACGAGTCCACGTAGTTCTGGGAGTCCTCGAACACGATGCCGCGGTATTTTTCGAAGGTTTGCCGGAGTTCGGCCAGGGAACCCGTCAAGGCCGGGCACGCGCAGTAACTGTCCATGCAGGGCTGGAACGGCGCGTCAAGGTCGTTCTGGATGTCAGGGTAATTATAGAGCGTGCCCTGGATGGCGTCTCCCTTGTAGAGTTCCTTCAACTGGTCTCTTTCTTCTTTGGGGGTTGCCTCCGTCAATTCGATGAAATCGTTTTGCACGTCAACGGTGCGGATGGGTTGCACGGTGCTTTCCCGCAGGCGCGTGGGCGTGGTCACGGGACAGTTGTAACTATTGTGGGGGATGTCGTTCGGTGCCGACTCAATTTTTTGCCGGCTTGCGCGGGCGAACTCGGGTTGGATGAGGCCAGCCAAGGCGCTCTGGGCGTCCACGTCCACGTTGTCGAATGCGTCGCAGGTGTTGTCCCCGGTAGCCTTCGTGGTGAGGGTCAAGGGCACGCCCAGGTTGTTGACCACCAGTAGAGGCTTTTGAACGGGGTTCACGGTGTCCTCGGTGAACACCACTTTTTCCGTCACCAGATCGCCTTTGCCGAACACGACCATGGGGTGCTTGAAGTGGAACAGCCTGGACACCAAAAAGAAGTCTTGTTTCCTGACGTCGGGGTCGCGCTTGGCTTCCAAGGCCAGGTTAATGGGGCCCCCGTACTGGTTGATGATGGGCTCGTTGTTCGGCCCAAGGAAGGTGAGGCTGCCGCGCATGTCGTTGTCGAGGGCGGCCGCGTCCCGCTTCATTTTCTCGCGGAAGTCAATCGTTACCCGCAACAAGTACGGTTGTTCGTCCGGGTAATGGGGGTCGGCGTCCCTGACTTCCACTTTCACGTAGTCTGTGAGGTCGCCCTGAACCGTGTAGTGCTTGAACCATCCTTTGGAGAGCTTTATTTCCTCGTCCTTGATGTCCTGTTGTGCCTTCGACTGGTCAATGCAAATCAACCGCTCGTGCACGCGCATGGGGTGCAGTTCCGACATCTCGTCAAAGACAATGGGTGCCTTCATTTCCTCGGGCGGGGGGCATAGAACCGTCTTGGGTGGCTTCACGGTTTCAGCCGGCGGGCCGCCTGGCGGAGTTCCCGGTTCGGTCCCAGGCAGGGGGGGCGTGCCGTCCTTGCGTTCTTCTTCCAGAGGCGTGCATTCTTCGTCGGTGGCTTTTTTGTGTTCTTTAGGAGTCACGCGTTCTTCTGGAGGGCATTCCTTGCGTGGCTTGCCGTCCTTGTCGGGCTGGCAAGGGCACACCGGGGGTTTCTTGGCTCCTGCTCCGGGGGCCTTCTCCTCTTGAGTGTCCTCGGTGGCTTCCGCAGCGGTTTTCTCGACTGCCTTTTTTACCGCGACTGCCGCGTCCGCGGGCGCGCCCCCCACGATAATCGTTGCGCTGCCGCCTGAACTGGCAATCGCTTTCTGTCCCGCGTCTTCGCCGGCCTTTTTTTCGGCGGCCTTTTCCGCGTCCTTCGTGGTGCAGGCCTTGCTCCAAATCTGTTTGCTGGGTTGGCCGTTGGTGGGCGAGCAAAGCAGTTGGCCGGCCAGGAAGCCGATGGCCAGGATGCCGATGATGCCCAACATCAGGCCGTACTTGCGTTTCATGCGGTCAACGCCCCTGACACGCGGGTGGCCAGTTTTTCTTCGGTGGCCCGCATTTCTTCGACTGGCAGCCACACCAGTTCAAAGCCCTTCAACTCGGTGAAGAGCGCGGTGCGCTGTTCTTCGGAAAGCGATTCGTAAAAGGGAGTGGGCAAGGCGAGGGTAACCGTTGAGAGGTTGCGGTGGGTGTTGGGCAAGCGCATGGACAGGGAGACCTGTCGGCCTTCCTTGGGTTTCACGACCACGAGGCTGTATTCTTCGAGTTTCTCGACTTCGCCGGTGGCAGAGACCTCTGCCGTGGCAAGGGAGTCGGCCAAGGCGTTCGGGACCACCGTCAACAGCACCAGGTCCGCGTTTTCCGGGGCCAAAATCCGTTCCTCGTGTCCTTTCGCGGAAATCGAGACGTCCTTGTTGACTTGCAGGCCCGCATAGTCGATGGCATAGGAAGCGTTCAAGTTGAGGGGTTGCACGTACTGGCTCTGCGACCACAGGAAGGCGAGCACGCCTCCCCCGATGACGACCGCAACCACCAGCAATGCCAGGTCCCGCTTGGATATTTCCCCCTCTAAATTAGGCATATCTATTCTATACCAGCAGGAGCTATATTAACCTTTTCATGGGCCGGCGTTATTTAAACTGGTTTGTCGCCCGCCTGAACCACCACGCGTAGTAGCCCGCCACGTCTCCAAAGACTATATAAAACTGCCGACCCATATTTTTCCATATGCTTAGAAAATTCAATGTCGTGGTTGAGCAAGGAGAAGACGGTTACCTTATTTCAGAGGTCGTGGAGCTTCCGGGCTGTCATACCCAGGCCAAGACTTATGATGCGTTAATCAAGAGAACCAAGGAAGCCATTTCCCTGTACTTGAACGCCGGAAAAGATCTGTCCCTTCCTGTGCCCATCGGATCCATTTTTGCGGGGCCCAACGTTAGTGATTTGGGTTAATCGATTTGATTGCCTGTTGGATGGCCGTCGTCAGTTTTTCGAGGTTCTCATTGATTTTGTCCAGTGAACCCGAAACCGTGCCGTACTTGACGTCCAACGAGGAAAAGTTTCCAACGGTTTGGTCCTTGAACCTGGTCATGGTCTGGTTTACATCGTCCAATTTCTGGTTTGCCTGGTTCTTGAACTCGGTGAGCGTGTGATCAACGCCGTGCATGGTTTTTTCCAGTTTTTCAAAGCTTGTTTTTGATTCGCCTTTGAATTCGTGCAGTGTGTTATTCATCCCGTGGAGGATGAGCCCACCTATTTCCGTTTTTTCGAGTATTTCTCTTTGAATGTCTGCCTTGCCGTAGTCGATCCAGAAGCCTTTGAAGGCGTTTTTGCCTGGCTTGAATTCTTTTGTTTTTTCTGAAAATTCCTGGATTCGTTCAACGTGCAATGAGAAAGGGTCTTCTGGGTTTCCTTTTAAGTCTATTTTTTTCTTGAATTCTTCGAGGGCTTTCTTGTTTGGAGCCTCACAGTAGATTTCAACGCCGCCATCGTCGAGGTTTCTGGCGTGCCCCCTAATGCCAAGGTTTCTGGCCACTTGTTTTACGTAGGCCCTATAGCCAACTCCCTGGACGTTGCCCCTCATCACCAGTCTGACTATAATACCCTCCATGCCAACCCCTTAATGTCAAAACCCCTTTAAAAGCATTGCCTTCAGCCAAACCGACAAAAGCCACTGCCTTTAGCCTTATTAATGATTTTTGGCACTATATGAATATTTGAACAACCAGCGGCTCGCCATTGAAGACAACCCGAAAAACGCTACCGTGCTTTTAGGTATACGCGGGCATTATTGTTCCGACAACGAAATCAGGGAGTGGATACAACACGGCAAAAGCAGGGAACTCAAAAGACAGTAGTTTGCGGTGCAAAATTGTTTGCGAAGAACTGGAAGAATTCGGCAGACTGGTCAAAGGGCACGAAAAACTCTTGGAAGCAATAGGAAAATTGTGAAAAGCCAGTCAACCCGTCCGTTGCCGTGTGCTTCGCCTGAACCACCACGCGTAGTAGCCCGCGATGGAGAGGAACAGGAAGGCGCGGAAGAAGAGGTCATGCGTCAACTCTCCGAGGACGAGGCCCTGCGCCTTAATCATCAGGATAGTCCCATCAATCCTTATTATATTAAATATAAATGAAATAAGGATGCCCAGGCCAGCGCCCTTGACCCGCTCCCGCCACGGGATGCCAAAGCTGGCGAGGACGGCGGACACCAGCACAATCGTTTCCAGGAGGCCCGTGCACAAGTAGCTTATCGCCACGGGCAAGGCCAGGCCCTCGACCTGGAGGAGGACCGGTTCACCGGCCAAGAGCACGCCGTTCACTCCGAAAAAATTCAGGCCCGCCAATGCCGCCCCTGCCACCAGGCCTTCGATGGCTTCCAAGGGCACGAGCCGCGCCAAAAAGTTCAAGGCAAAGAAGGCCGCGACGAACCCGGCCAAGAACTTGCCGGCCTTCCGGAGTTCGGCCTTCGAGAAACGGAACTGCATACCCCTTTCCTGCACCAAACAATTAAATACTTCGTCGCCGTTAGTGTTTCGGGTAAGCATGGGCAAAATCTGGTCGGCCTACGAGGCCATCATCGACAACTGCTTCAACGTCGAGTTAATCATTGGCGTGCTCGTGTTGTCGGTGGTGCAGCTCATCGCCTTCGGCGTCCTGTTCTTCCTCGGCCTGTTGTTGCTGGGGGTTTCCGCGTTCCTGGGCCCGCTGGCCCTGTTGCTGGCCGTCGTGGTCGCAGGCCTGGGCCTGGTCCTGTCCATGGCATTCTTCGGCGGCCTCTACTTCAACCTCGGCTACGCCAAACTCGAGCAAAACAAGGTGGACTTCGGTTCCGCATTCCAGAACACCCTGGCCCACCTCTTCCAGGCCTTCAAGCTGTGGCTGGCGTGGTGGGTGCTGCTGAGCCTCGTCGTAGGGGTTTTCGCACTCGTCGTCGGCCTGTCCTTCCTTCCAAGCCTGGCCTCCCTGGGCCAGCAAATCCAGGGAGGGGCCGCGCCCTCCGAGGAAGCCGTGTTGGGTTCCTTGGGCGGCGGCCTGGCCGTGTTCTTCTTGTTGTTCTTCGCCTTCCTCGTGTTGCTCATCGTGATAGCCCCCTTCACCACGGTCTTGTTCTCGTTGCCGTTCGTGGAAGGAACCGGGGTCAGGGCATCCCTTGCCCGCGCCCTCGAGTTGGGCAAGAAAAACTATTGGCCGAACTTCAAGCTCATGGTGTTGCACATGCTGGTCAGCTCGGCCACCTTTTCCGCTTTTTACCTGGTGGCCTTGCTGCTCATGATTCCAGTCCTGGCCCTGGGCGGCGTGGCCGCGATGGGGTTCGGCTTCATGCTGGTCTACTATCTCTCCATGCTCTTGGCCAGCGTGTTCCTCGCCGTCCTGAGCGCCTTGTACCAGGCCCGCGTCTACTTGTACGACGTGCACGGCTGAATCTCCCGTGCACGGCTGAATTTTCCGTGCACGGCTGAAAGCCCCAAACCCGAAAGCCTTAAATATAGCTTTCTATATGTACCTATAGGTGATTATATTGGCTGCTACCACGACCATCATGGTTCCCGTGAAACTCAAGAAGGAACTCGACGCCCTCAAAGCGCATCACCGCGAGAGCTATGCGGAAGTCATTTCGAAGCTCGTCCACCCAACGAAGGAAGGCACCCGGTCGCTCTCCAGGAAGGCCCGGGACGCGCTCATGGTGGAAGGCTACAAGAAGATGGCCAAGTTGAGCCTCGAGTTGGCGGAGGAAGGCGCTGCGGCGGATGCCGAAGTGGACAGGTTATTGGATGATTATTAAACGTGGCGACGTGGTTTTGGCCGATTTCGACCCGGTGCAGGGCTCTGAGCAAGGGAAGCGCCGCCCTGCCCTGGTTATCCAGAGCGATTTTGGAAATGCGTCCAGCCCGACCACCATTGTCGCGTTGTTTACTTCGCAGACAAAAAAGGAATATCCGTTTACGGTCTTTGTCAGAACCGGGGAGGGCGGCCTCACCAAGGACAGCTTGTTATTGCTGAACCACATCCGTACCGTGTCCATTCAGCACCGGTTCGTAAAAAAACTCGGTTTCCTTACGGAAGCCACCATGCAGAAAGTGGACGCCGCCCTCAAGGCGAGTCTCGGCCTGGATTGAGGTGTTTTCATGGTTAAAGTGGCTGTGCAGGTGACGAACCCCGAACTGGATGCATTGGAGGACCAAATAGTTGCCTGGAATCTGTGCAAAAAGCACCAGGCCGTTTGGCGTGCTTCCGAGGACGACCGCTGGCGCTTCACTCAAACGTGCAAAGCCTGCATTAAAGTTGGCAAGGAAATCCGCCGCAAATCCCTGCACTTGTGGACCAAGCTCGTAACCGCCTATGAGAAGGCCCGCAAACCCGCCAGCCGGCGATGAGTATTAATATAACATTAGCCTAATTTAATCGCGAAAAGCCTTCCAGGGGTGGAAGGGATTGGGCAAGGGGTTGTTGGCGTGAAGATTGGCGGGTTTGAGGTCGGGCCCTACGTGGTCAAGGAGTCGGGGGGAAAGAAGCACCTGCTGATTGACTGCCGGGACTGCGTGTACAGTTCGAACATCGCCGGGGACTGGGCGTGCCGGAACCACGTCCTGCGGGTGTTCGCGGAAGTCGAGGCCGACCTGATCGTCTTGGCCGAAGTCTATGAGCGGGTGTACAACGAGGACCAGACGAAGATGCTCCTCGAAGTCAGCCAGCTCATCCAGAAGTTCGAGGTCGAAAGCATCTGGGGCCCGCAGCACCTCGGGGACGCGAAAGTGGAAGGCGAGTCGGCTTTCGGCTTGCGCCATGACGCCATCGTCACCATTTCCCACGAGTTGCTGGCCATCGACCCCATCGCGGCCTACATCCGCTGCCTCCAGGAATTGAAGCGCGAAAAGGAGGAACTCGAGAAGCGGCCCCCGGCCCAGCAATGCGAGGTCTACCTCAAGACCCTCCTGCACCTCAAGGACGGGTTGGAGGCCACCACCCTCATCCGGAAGGCCAAAAACATTCTGTTGCAACTCAAGAAGACCCCGGAGACCGCTGAAGTCTACCGCGTCTTCTTCGAGGCCCAGGTGAAGCCCAGCTTCATCGGCTCGCGGCTCCTCTTCGAGGAAACCGAGAAGCTCGAGTTGTTGGACGAGTACCAGGTCGCCGACTCCGTCGTCCAGATTTTCTCGCACCCCGCGAAGACCGAGAAGATGTACGTCATCAACCCCCCCGAATACTCGCTCCCGCCCGAAAAATACTTCGTCCTGAGCAAGACGCGCGAAATCGTCGCCACGTACAAGCCCGGCAAGACCTCCCTGAGCGCGCTGGCGAAGAGCCGGAAATACTTCGAACGCGTGTACCAGGCCACCATCCGGGAAATCGCGCGCGCCAGCAACATCGCGCTCTCCACCGAGGAAATCATCGAGTTGAGCCAGCTCGTCGCGCGGTACACGGTGGGCTATGGAATCCTCGAAATCCTGTTGAACGACCGGCGGCTGACCGACATCTATCTGGACGCGCCCATCGGCCGCAAACCCATTTACGCCGTGCACTCGGACTTCGGCAGCTGCCAGACCAACGTCATTTACACCGAGGAAGAAGCGGACTCCCTGATTTCCAAGATGCGCGCCATGTCCGGCCGGCCGTTCGACGAAGCCCACCCCGTGCTCGACTTCGACTTGCCGGACCTGGAAACCAGGGTCGCGGTCATCGGGCCCCCGTTGAGTCCGGATGGACCTGCCTTTGCCTTCCGCCTCCACAAGACGACTCCTTGGACCCTGCCCCAGTTCATTGACGTGAAAATGCTTTCCCCGTTGTGCGCCGGCCTCCTGTCCTTTTTCATCGACAACCAAGCCACCATGCTGGTGACGGGTTCCAGGGGCTCCGGAAAGACCTCGCTGATGACGGCCTTGATGCTGGAAATCCCCCAGAACTCCCGCATCCTCGTCCAAGAGGACACCCTGGAAATCCCGGTGCCCTACCTGAAGGACATCGGCTTCAACATCCAGCGGCTTAAAACCAGGTCCCCCATCGGCGTGAGCATGACCGAGTCCGAGGTGGCCCCCGAGGAATCGCTGCGCACCGCGTTGCGCCTCGGCGATTCCGCGTTGATTCTGGGAGAGGTCCGGAGCAAGGAGGCAAAAGTCTTGTACGAGGCCATGCGGGTGGGCGCGGCCGGAAACATCGTCATGGGCACCATCCACGGCGACTCGGCGTACAGCGTCTGGGATAGGGTGGTGAACGACTTGGAGGTTCCGAACACGTCCTTCAAGGCAACCGACATCGTGGTCGTGGCGCGGCCCATCCGCTTCGCCGGCTCCCTGAAGCGGAACCGCCGCGTCGTGCAGCTCACCGAAGTCAAGAAGCACTGGACGCATGACCCCGAGGAAGAGAATGCCCTGCTGGACCTGATGCTGTTCGACGCCAAGAAAGACGAACTCGAGTTGCTGGAGGACAGCCTCAAGGAATCCGAGTTGTTCTCCAAAATCGGGGCCACCAGTGGCCTGACCATGAAGCAGATGTGGGAGCAAATCAAGATGGACGCGTCCTCCAAGGCGTTCCTCGTGGAGATGAAGAACAAGTACTCCCTTCCCGAGCTCCTGGAAGCCGAGAACGCCATCATCGCCAAGAACAAGCTGCTGCTCATCAAGGAAAAACAGCTCGAAGAAGAGGGGAGCGCGGACTGCGAGGCCGCGCTCGGCCAGTGGAAGAACTGGCTCCAGCAGCAGTTCATCAAGCGGCTGCTGGCGAGGAAGAAAAGTTGATGTAGATGCCCCGGCCCAACCCCAACGCCTTGCGGGACATGACGCCCGGCCAGATGTACCGCGAGATAAAGGTGTCCATGCCGGAATTCGAGGCAGGGGAGACCGCGCTGGTCAGGGAAAAACAGGTCCCCTTCGTGTTGTTCTGCAAGCGCATGCATGCCTTGGCCCCGGGCCTTGGCCGGGGGGCCGTGCTGCAGCCCGTTTACAAGGAAGCCATCGAATTCCTGGGGTGGAAGCTCTCCGCCGAGGAGTTCACGGCCGCCATCAAGGTTTCGCTCTACGCCAGCCTCTTCGTGGGCCTCATCCTGGGAGCCGCACTCTACTTCAGCCCCCTCGCGCCCCTCGTTGACGGCTTTTTCGGCGTGGCCTACCTGACCCCCGTGCTGTTGTTCGCGCCCTTTGTCCTGGTCGGCATGGGCATCGGCTCGTTCATCCAGAACTTTCCCCTGGAAGCGGCCAAGGAAGAGCAGCTGCGCGCCCTGACCTACGTTCCGGACATCGTGGGCTACATGATCATGTCCATGAAACTCGTGCCCAACCTCGAAAAAGCCGTCGAGTTCGCGGCCAACCACGGCCGCGGAAAAATCGCGGACGACTTCCGCCGCGTGCTCTGGGAAGTCCAGCTCGGCGTTCACGGCTCGCTGTCCGAGGCCCTCGACGAACTCGCCTACCGCTGGGGCAAGTTCAGCGACGAGTTCAAGCACGCCCTCATGATGATCCGCGCCTCCGTGCTCGAAAACACGGAAGCCAAGCGCTATGCGTTGCTGGACAAGACCATGCAGGACATCCTGGACTCCATCAAGCTCAAGATGGAGAACTACGCGCGCGCCCTCTCGCAGCCCACCACCATGCTGTTCTACATCGGCGTGCTGTTGCCCCTCATCCTCATCATTGTCTTGCCCGTGGGCTCGACCTTCAGCGGCGCGCCCCTTGCCAACCCCATTGCCCTGTTCTTAATCTACAACGTATTCATCCCCCTGCTCACCATCGTGTTCGCCTCCGGCCTCATCCGGCAACGGCCCCCGACTTACATTTCGCCGGTCATCCCGGACAACTTTCCAGGGCTCCCCCCCAAGGGAGTCATCCGCACCAAGGGCGGGCAAATCAGCATTTACTTCGTGATGGCCCTGGTCCTGGTCCTCGGCATCGCCTTCTCCTACTTCCTTTCCGTGGAAGGCATTCCCCCCCTGAGCCTGGTCAAGGAACGGCCGCTGCAGGTGCTCAAGGCAGACCTCTCCGAGGCGGTGGCCCTCCAAAAAGACGGCAAGGCCCTGGACTACTTCGCGGAAGGCGGAACCCGTTACCGGGAACTGGTCGCGCTCGGCATCCGCAGGGAAAAGATTCCCACGCAATTGTCCGTCGAAAAGCAGACCTTCTTCTCGCGCTCGGAATTCGACGTCACGCCCTACAACTTCATCTTCGGCATGCTGTTGACGTTCTCCCTCCTGGTCTACGTTTACTTGCACTACACGAGCATCTACAAGCGCCAGGCCCAGGAAACCATCGAGCGCATGGAATCCGAGTTCAAGGACGCCCTGTACGTCCTTGCCTCCCGCATGGGGGAAAACAAGCCAGTCGAGGACGCGATGCGGCACACCCGCGAGTTCCTCCCCCAGTACGCGATCAGCGAAGCCGTGTTCGGAAAGGCCATCGACAACATCTCCCTGCTCGGCATGCCCCTGGAAGCCGCCGTCTTCGACTCAGGATACGGCGCGCTGAAGAACAACCCCAGCAGCCTCATCCGGGGCGGCATGCAGCTGCTCATCGACTCCGTGCAATTGGGCGTGAACGTGGCCGCGCGCACCCTGATTTCGCTGTCCATCCAGATGGACAACGCCGACAAGGTCAACCGCACCCTCACCCAGCTCGTGCAAGACGTTACCGGCGTCATGCGGAGCATGAGCACGTTCATCGCGCCCATCGTATTGGGAATAACCACCACCCTGCAAAAAATCGTCATCATCACCCTATTCAGCATTTCCTCTTCCAGCATCCTCCGCCAGACCCAGGAATCCGGTTCCGAGGCCGGGGCAGGCGGCCTTGGCTCGAGTTTTTCGGGCGTGAACCTCAATGCCTTGATAAACGCGGAAGCCATCGGCCAGATAGCCTCGCCCACCCAATTCGTTTTCATCGTCGCCTTTTACATCATCGAACTGGTGTTCATCATGACCTACTTCACCACGCGCATCGAGCAGGACAACGAGTTGCTGGTGAGGCTGAACATCGCGAAAGCCATGCCCATCGCGGTCGTGGTGTTCGTGGGCAGCATGATTGCCAGCAACGCCTTGACCGGGGGATTCATCGGGGGTTGAATGCATGGCCCTGCTCTTCCACGTCGGCCAGCGCGGGCAGGCCTTCGAGGCCTTCAAGCTGCTCATCGGCGCCATCCTGGCCCTGCTCATCCTCATGATTATCTTGGGCGCGGTCCAGCAGTTGCGTGGCCTCGAAGACAAGATCAGTTACGACAAGCTCGTGCAGGCCGCGCAGTCAGCGAGAAAGCAGCCCAACGGCCAGGTGCTGAAGGTGGAGGACATCATCCTCAAGGAAGGGGGCTACTCGAGCGCGAGCTTCGCCGATAAGATGAATCTGCGGCCGGAATGCGTTTCCCTGGACGCCTTTGGCCAGGCCTTTTCCTCGAACGCCCCGGTCGCCGTCACCGTCAACCAACGCATGCTCACCTCGGTTTACTACCGTTGCTCGATTGCCGGCTCCCAGGACTGCGAAGTCGAGTGCGAGATAAAGTTCGGCAAGGGCTTCGACTAGCCGCCCGAAAGAAGCCCGCCGGAAGAAGGTTTATATATACCTTTGGCTTATCTATTAGCGTGAAATCCATGCGTTTCCTGGGTCAGTCCGGTCAGGCCTTCGATGTCTTCAAGCTGCTCATCGCGGCCGTGGTTGCCTTGGCCATCCTCGGCATCCTGTTCGGCATCCTCCGCAACGTCATGGTGGGCGTGCAAACCGAGCCCCAGGCCAAGGCCATTGAGTTCGTCAAGAGTTCCATCAACTCCATCGGCGAATTGAAGGTGACGGACACGGTCACGTTTTCGGCTGGCAAGTCCCTGAACGCGAGGACGATTGCCATTGAGACCCGGCAGCTCGCCGAAGACCAGGTCTGCGTTTCCGGGGGAGACTTTGCGGACGACGAGAGCTTCAAGGTCGTGGGCCAGGGCATCGTCGTTTACTCGGGGAAATCTGACCGCACCACCAAGCTCGCGGTGGTCTGCGATTACGGCGACCGGATTGAGAAGACCCTCACCGAGGACTACGGCAAGGACTCCAGCTGGCTCGGCGAATGCGGTTGCTCGGGCCAGGAAGACCGCTGCTGCTTGGTTGCCATCGTCCGCAACTAAGGTCGCGCTTACGCGTATGCGCTTTCGCTCCCTGCTAGTCCCTGTGGTGGTCGGGCTTGTCCTCCTTGGCCTGCTGTTCTTTAGCCGCTTGCTGATATGTTGCTTCACGCCCGAGGACTTTACCCCCACTCAACATGCCATGGGGGCCGTGAAGAACTTGCTCAACTCCATCGGCGAGTTGAAGGTAACGGACATGGTCCGGTTTTCGGTCGGCGAATCGTTGAATGCGAGGACGATTGCCATTGAGACCCGGCAGCTCGCCGAAGACCAGGTCTGCGTGTCCCCAGGGGACTTCGCGGGAGACAAAAACTTCAACGTCGTTGAGGACGGCAAAGTCATTGAGTACCAGGGGGAACCGGGTCGGGCCGCCAGACTGGCGGTGCTCTGCGACTATGGCTCTAGGCTGGGGGACACGCTCAAAGCATATGGCAGGGACCCGGGTTGGGCCGCCCAGTGCGGCTGCGCCAGGGAAGAAGACCGTTGTTGCCTGGTGGCCCTTGCCAGGAACGCTTGACTCGTTTTCACGCCGACAGGATTTTGGCCGCGATTCGCTTGAGGATCCCGTTCAATGCTTCTAATTGCGCATTGATTTTGTCCAGTGAACCCGAAACCGTGCCGTACTTGACGTCCAACGAGGAAAAGTTTCCAACGGTTTGGTCCTTGAACCCGGTCATGGTCTGGTTTACATCGTCCAATTTCTGGTTTGCCTGGTTCTTGAACTCGGTGAGCGTGTGATCAACGCCGTGCATGGTTTTTTCCAGTTTTTTGAAGCTTGCCTTGGACTCGTCCTTGAACTCGGTGAGCACCTGCTTGGACTCGGACAGCGTTTTGTCGACGCCTTTCACGCCCGCGCCCACGCCTTTCACGTCCATGCCCACACCTTTCACGTCTGCGCTCAGACCTTTCACGTCCATGCCCACGCCTTTCACATCTGCGCTCAGACCTTTCACGTCCGAGCCAACCCCCAAGAGCATGAGCCCAGCTATCTCCGTCTTTTCAATCATTTCCCGTTCCGCTAGGGAAAGCTTAGCCCCGAAGTCAATCCAAAAAGTCTTGAACACGTTTGCCTTGGGCTTGAATGCCTGGTCTCTTTCAGTGAAAACCGTGATGGCGGCCACGTGCGCGCTGAACGGGTTTTCGGCGTCGCCCTTGACGTATAGTTTCCTCTTGAAGGCGTCCAAGGCCTCCCTGGAAGGCGCCTCACAATAGGCTTCCACCGTGCCGTCATCCAGGTTCTTGGAACACCCTTTTATGCGGAGGCCCCGTGCCACCTGCTTGACGTAGGCGCGATAGCCTACTCCCTGCACGTTGCCTTCCACTACCAGCCGCACCCTAATAGGCAAGGTCATGTCGTTTCCCCGTCCAAACACTTATGCGTGAACCCATTTAAATGCCTTTCTGAACCGCATTTCCGGTGCGGGTTTGCCAGCAAACCTTTAAATAATTCTTCGGCCGTCTAACTGTACATGGCACGGGTTTCAGGGGCTCAGGCCCCCCATTTTCCGCAAACGCTTTTGCCCGCAGGCAAAAGGGTTTTGGGACTCGACGAGAAAGGCCAAAGCGAGTGGAGCTCCATTTACCTGCTGATTGTCTTCATGATCGCGGCCCTGCTCCTCATTACCCTCGTCAAGCAGATGTTCCGCAGGAGCCAGCCCATCCGGCAGAGCGCCGAAAAAATCCTGTGAAGCCGGCGCGCACGTTTAAATACCTGAATGCCCTTCTACTTACCATGCGTTCCTTTGGCCAAAAGGGGCAGGAGTCAGCTCCCTTCGAGTTGCTCGTGGCTGTCGTCATCATGACGTTCGTCATCCTCTTGGGTTACCGCGCGCTCGACCAGGTCGCGGAAATCAAGTGCAAGGGCGAAGTCGAGGGCGAGATGGAGAAGCTCAAGACGACGCTGGAGAACATCGTCAAGCAGAAGGGCAAGGAAAACCTGGGCCTGTATTTTCCCGCCTGCCAGGGGGAGAAGGACACCTCGGTGCGGATAAAGGGCTTTGAAGACGAACGCATCTGCGCGGCCTTCTGCGGCGGCTCGCGCAAGAGCTGCACGCTTTTGAGCTATTCGAGCCCCAAGTTCTCCATCAGCAAGTGCCTGCGCATCTCCATCAACACCACCTTCGGCTTGGGCGAGACCTGCACCGGCCAAGAGGTTTCCGACCCCGAAAAATACGAGGCCCAGGACTTCAAGGCAGACATCGGCATCGACAATGGCAACTATGTCCTGGTCAGCAAATTCGATTTGACGGGGAGTTACCCCATTCTCTGCGCGTACAAGCGGAAGGCAGGGTGAAGGCATGCTGGGCTTCACGTTGAGCAAACTCAACCTCCTCATCTTCGTCACGGCCATCTTCGCCATCGTGGCCTTCTTTTCCTTCGTGCTCGTCAAGATAGTGACCACCAACGAGTTGAACCTCCTGCTGGACCGCGTCAAGGTGAAGTCCGAGGCCCTGGTGAACTCCCCCACCTACTGCGACAGCACCTTCTACTATTTTCCCGCCGAGCTCCGGGTCTCCGGGGACACGTTTTTTTACACCGTGAAAATCTCGCAGCAGGCCACGGAAGTCAACGGCAAAAACCTCAACTACCTCATCTTCAGCGCGTTCGCCCGCCGCGACAAGGAGTTCAAGAACTCCCTGGCAGCGAACTCCCTGAAAACCGACGCCGACGTCGTGATTTTCTCCTCCGAGCCCCTGTTGCGCATCCTGGGCGACGAGGAGGGCGCGGTCATTGACCCCCAGGCCCGGCCCCCCATCAACGCCATCGCCATGGTCAAGGAAATAGTGGGCGGCAAGGCCACCCTCTACATCGTTCCCTGCCTGGCCGAAGCCAACCAGTGCCTGGTCAGGCTCGAACAAGCCGGCTGCTACGCGAAAGCCAACCGCGACCTCACCTGCGACAACGGAGACAAGAAGGGCTTCCTATGCCTGCCGGGATAAAGACCGCCAAGGGATTCATTGGCCCGCTGGGGGACGACCTGCCCTCGTTGATTCCCATCCTGGTCGGCCTCATCATCTTCTTTTCGTCGTTCACGTTCGCCTTCAACGCCTTCGACAAGCGGAACAGCGACCTGGCCTCTGACCGTGCCGTCCTCGAAGTGGCGAGGGTCCTGCAGTCCAACGGCTACATCGTGGGCGTCGAAGACTTCGAACGGCTTTGCGCCAGCCTGAACATCGCGGAAGTCCAGTACCTGGCCGGCATCACCAACGCGTTCACGGCCCCCAACGGAAGCAGGCAAATCAACCCCTTCAACCTCGAATTCCACAAAATGCCGGCCCTGGACGGCTCCAGGCAAAAGCTCTCCTGCCTGGCCCAGGGCATGGACCCCGACTTCGAGCTTTCGCCGGCCTTCGTCAAGGACAAGCGGTTGCTGCTCAAGGTCTTTCCCGTGGTCGTGGAAGAAGACAAAATCGTGAAACCCATGCACTTGGTGGTGGCGGCGTGGAAGTGATGCAACGACAGCGAGCGCAGCGAGCGCAGCGAGCGGAGCGAGGGCAGCGGGGGCAGGCCGCCATCACGGACGCCTTGTTCTTCCTGGTCATCATCACCGGGCTTTCCTCGTTCCTCTACTTCGTGGCCAACGGCTACGGCAACTCCGTGGCCGCCCAGCTCTCCAGGCAGTTCAGCATGGACTACTCGACCGCGGCGCTCAAGACCATCCTCTACAGCAGCACGCCCCGCAACCCCAACCAAAACCTCTACGACCCCAACGCGGAAATCGACCACCTCCTGGCCTTCGTCAAGGAAGACTACGCGGATGACGCGCAAATCGATTTGATCACCCAAAAAGTCCTCTACGAGAACGTGCGCGACATCCTGGCCCCCATCGCGGACTCCTATGACTACGTCTTTTACCTCGCGAAATCCAATGTCTCCAGCCTGGACAGCCCCTACCTATACGTCTTGATGCACTTCAGCAAGACGACTGCGGTGGCCACGGGCCGCACCAGCAAATTCACGCCCGGACAACCGCCCCACGAAGACCTGATTTGCAACGTGCCCTTGCAGGCCACCGGCGAGCCCCCCCTGAAGGCGGACATGATTTCAAGGCTCATCAACACGGTGGGCGACAGCGCGCAAAGCCAGGGCAACCTCATCCTCATGGAACAGGCGCCCGGCGAAGACCCCATCCAGGTCTCGGCGTTCGCGGAACTCATCCTATGGCAGGCCACCATGCTGGACCCCGAGGTCTTCAACTACGTGGACTGGGGCTGCAAGCCCGTGGACGACCTGTTCTCCAGCCTGGCCACTGGCTCGACCGGGGCACCCTAACCCTTTCCGGCCTTCGCCTTCACCTTGAACTGGGCCCTGCACTTGGGGCAGGTCCACTTGACCTGGTCCAGCAACTTCACGCGCTCGGGCGCGCATTGCTCGCACAGGCCGCTGCCACAATTCGGGCAATAAGCGATGTCCTTGGCCTGGCGCCGGCAATGCGGGCACGGCTGCGTCAACAACTCTTCTCCGCCGAGGCTCTCCAAGTCCTCCCCTTCCTCCCCGCCCAAGTCTTCTTCGCCGGCCAATTCATCCAGGCTTCCTTCGCCTTCTTCGCCGCCAAGCTCTTCCCCGCTCAAGTCCTCTTCGTCCAGGTCATCCACTGATTCAGCCGCTGCCTTGCCCTTCTTTTTCTTCTTGCCCGTGGACAACAAGTCGCCCACATCCAGGCCCGCCAGTTCCCCGGGTGATTCCGCGGCCGGCTGCGCTCCCCCCGATTGCGGGCCCACGGCCTGCGCGGTCCCCGGCTGTTTTTCTCTTTCCGCGAGCCGCTGCTGCCGACGCGTCAACCGCTGCGAGCCCGCAGGCGAGCCCGCAGGCGAGCCCACCGGCAAGCCAGGTGGCAAGCCCTCCGATGGAGCCGGTCCACCCGCCACCGGTTGCCCGGTCAACGGCGGCTTGCCCTCGCGTTCAAGCCTTCTCCGCTCGTGGTACGTCATGCCCTCGGCGGTCTGACCCGTTGCAGGCGTTGCCACCTGCTGGTCTTTTTTTCCGCCCTTCCTGGGCTTTGGCTCTGCCTCGGGCTCCATCTGCTCAAACAGTTCCTCGACTTCTTCTTCGAGCTCGGGTTTCACGGCCGGCTTTTTTTTGCCGAACCCGGAGCCAAACAAGGATTCAAGGAAGCCCGGCTTTTTCCCCGCTGCTGCCGGCGCAGCCCCTGCGGCAGGCGCGGCCGTGGAAGCCGGTGCTTCGGCCACCGGCTGCCCGCCCATCTTGCGTCGCAGCCTCCGCGGAATTTCTTCAGTCACCCAAACCACACACCATTAACGCTTTCCCGCAATTAAAGGTTTTGCCTTCCGGCCTCCCCCCCACGGCCTCAATACCTATATATATTAGTTTCACCGTACATGATTTCATGGCCCTGGAACTGGTTCCCCTGGTCGTAAACACGGTTTTCGACCTGTTGAGGCTGAGTGCCCTCACGGTTTTGCCTGCCTTTGTTTTGGCCCTGCTCACCAACGCCTTGCGCAAGCGGTTGGCCGCGGGCTTCCAGTGGACCTGGCTCAAGTCAGCCTTGGTTGCCCTCTTCCTCGTGGCCTTTGCTTTAATCAACCTCGTGTACTGGCCGGACTGGTTGTCCACCCTGGGCAAGGCCACCTATGGAGAGATTCCCCCCGAGTTCAGGCCCACGCTCCCTGAAACGGTTTTCGGCTATGTCATGGTGGAGGCCCGGCTCTTGTTTGTGGCCCTGGTCCTGGCCTTGCTGGCCCTGCCCCTGGCCTTCACGGCCTTGTACTGGAAGGAGCACTGCCAACGGAAGTGGGGTCTGCGGGGCTGGCTGTCCACCCTGGCCGGGCTTTATTGCACGCTGTTCCTGGCCTGGGCCGTGGTCTTGCTGGTGTTCCCCTGGAGCATTACGGGAATCCTTTACCTGGTGTACTTTGGCTTGGGCTAGGCGTATTTTGGCTAGGCGTAGGATTAAATAACCGGAATCAACGCAGTAATAGTAAGGGGTTTGCAAATAATATAAGGGGTATGGGAATGCAGTCCGGCAAAAAACACGTTCAAGCCCTGTTCCTGGCTTGCCTGTTACTCAACACTGTTTTCGCGCCCCTCGCGTTCGCCGACCGTTCGGCGCCTTCCGCCGCGTCTCCCCCCGGAACCACGGTGCCTTCCTCTCCCCTGGCGAGGGCCGGCAACCTCGAACTCTTCTTCCAGGCCGCGCCTCCAGCCAAGGCCGCTGCGGTTCCTACTACTTCGCCGCAGCCTTCTGCTTCCGGAGCCACCACGCCACCGGGAGCCACCACCCAGTTTGCCTGCAAAACCGATTCCCTCTCGGCTCAGGAAACCCAGGCCATCCAGGAACTCCTACGCGAGGGAGTGGTCGGCAGCGAACTCTCCGCAGGAACCCCCAAGGACAAGGACCGCGACAAGCTCGACGCCAACCAATTGATTGTCACCAACCCCAGCCAGGACGAGAACGTGGCCGTGGCCGTGAAAATCCCCACCCAAAAAGTCGAGCCCATGGCCGTCGGCTTTCTCTTGAACCGCACCATTGCCGGGCCCTTCGCCTTTGGCTTGAGCCTCCAGGACAGCGTGCGCACGGCCCGCTGCGAGAGCCTGACCGGCAACTGCGCGGTGAACGCGGTCAACCTCCAGTACCGCAACTCGGGCGCGGGGGTCGTGGCCGACTTCAAGAACGTGGCCAACGACTTCCAGGAATTCATGGACGGCAACCGGCACTTCCGCAACCTGACCGCCGAAGAAGACGACACGCTGCGCGGCTACATGAGCCTCGAAGACCGCAACGAGTTCCAGTACAAGGGCGGAGAGCGAAAGGAAATGGCCTTGATTCCCAACAGCATCCTGGCCGAGGACTTCGACGCCCGCATGCAGACCAATTGCATGAACTCCAAGTGCGTGATAAACACCTATTCCTTGTTCGACAAGTACTTCAACAGCTGGTATTCCGCGCAACTGGTCGTTGGAACGGCCGCGCCCACCCTGGTCGCGGAGTCCAGGCGTCTATGGGCCGTCGGCCAGACGAGGGGCTATCTGCCCAAGTTCGAGGACTTCCCCTTCATGCAAGCCATCCGCAAGTCCAGGCTCTTCCAGCCCTCTTCGTGGCTGACCCTGACCCGCATGAAGGCGGCCACCAAGCGCATCCAGGACGCGGGCTACTTCGAGTCCCTTGTCCAGCCCATGACCAGCTGGGACCCGGTCAATCCCGCCATGGGCCGTTACCTGTCCAAGTCCGAGGTCTCCTACAACTGGTGGGGCAAGCTATGGGCCAAGGACGGGCTCCTCACCAAGGTCACGAGCGTCGAGGACCAGCGCGCCATCGTGAACTACATGAACGAGGCGCGGAAGTTCTCCAAGTCCATGAAGCTCCTCGAAGACGAGGCCGAGGATTCCATGCAGCAAGCCATCAAGCAATTCGGCAATGGCAGCCCCGAGCACAAGGCGGCCCTCGTCGAGTACGGCCGCGTGGCTTCGAGCAACGCCTTGGAGTACGACGATGTGCTGGGCTATGACTGGCCCGACGAGTGGAGCCATAACAACCCCAACTTCAGCTGGCGCGACTTCGCAATGAAGGACGCCTTGACGGGAAAATACAGGCCGTTCCTCCAAGAGCACCGGTATTACAGGGAAGTCATGCGCAAGTTCCGGAACGACGGGCACTGGGCGAACTGGAATGAGGCGCTCACGGATGGCTCGCGGATGGAGACCAGGGGAAGGAACCTCCTCATCTACGAGCCAAAGCCCACCGGCAAGGAGGTTGGGTACGTGGACGTGGCCAGCCTCCACAACGAGATACAGAAATACGAGACTGGGGAGTTCACGGTCCGGTTAAACGATGGAACGTTCATCCAACTCGACCACACCACCCTGCCCCTCATCCAGGAAAAGGCTTCCGGCCAGGTTCCCTATTACCGCATGGGCTGGGCGGAAGCCCAGGAGATTACCCCGGAAATGTTCGCCGCCGACCTCACGGGCACGCGTGCCAGGTACTTCCGGGCAGACCGGGCGGCCCGGAACTCCGAGGAATGGTATAGGGATTTGCTGACCAAGGGATACGGCGGCCGCCGCTACACCAGCATTTTAAGCAAGGCCCTGCAAGAAGAAGAGGACCTGCTCAAGACCTATTTCACGTTGAAGGGCGGCTTCAAGTGGACCGCGATTCCCTTTGCCTACAACTGGGCCAAGCGCGGCCTCGGCTCGGAGGACTTCTCCGTGTACATGCTTCCCGATGAGTGGAAGGACCTCCTGATTTATACCAAGGATGCGGCCATCTACAAGGACGCCTACATCGACTTCTTCGCCAACGAGGGCAGCGACCAGGGAGACATCTTCAACCAGGTCCTGCAAAAGCTGCCCTGGAAGTTCGTGTACGACGAGGTC
>Ga0209541_10005160_pt1 | contig 22844 bp, 23 predicted proteins | sample RifCSPlowO2_01_FD_184027 | JGI IMG/M metagenome (GOLD analysis project Ga0209541, IMG submission 184027) | Groundwater microbial communities from Rifle, Colorado - Rifle CSP2_plank lowO2_0.1 (SPAdes) (version 2) | ecosystem: Environmental > Aquatic > Deep subsurface > Groundwater | place...
ATTTTTTTAGCTCTACAAAATTTATCCACTCTGAATTTTGCGGGTTGCCTCAAAATTCGAGGAAAAAATTTCTCGCCTCGAGCCCTGCGGGGTCGCCTTGCTCTGTACGTTATACGAACTTTCAAACCCCATAAATGCTCTGCCTTGCATCGTTCAGGTAAGGCTGCACAGTAATAAGCTCTTGTTTCAATAATAGATGCAATGCGTGCCTTACTGTTCTTTGAGGCAAATATGTAAGGTTTATGATTTCCTTCTGGGTCATATTCCCCTCATAGAACAAGGTCTGGTAAACAAGCTTGGCGCTGGCTGGAAGGTTCTTTGTTTTTTCCCGTTTTAATGTGGCAGTCCTTTTTTTTAATTTGTCCTCTAGTGCATATTCCTTTGAAAACTGCACAAAGCATGCATCATATCTTGATTTCTCAATCTCGACTTCATCCTTGTTCAGCGGAACTCTTATGTTTCCGTCCATTATCACAATTGGGTTGCTTGCCAAGATATTATTAACCAAAATTTTAGAGTCGTTTGGTATAATTATAGGTGATTTCTTCTCGATTGAGGATATTGGCGTTATTGAAAGGACCTTGGGCTCATCCAGAATAATCGGACCATGCGCTGAATAAGAGTAGCCGGTTGAGCCTGTTGGGGTTGAAACAATCAGCCCATCAGCATTATCCTTCCATACGCGCTCATTATTTATGCTTAGATCATACCTTGCCAAAGAAGCGGATTTAGAGGAAAAAATTCCGATGTCGTTCAGGGCTGAATATGTTTTGCTGTCAGCTTTCGCAACAATTCTTGATCTTTTGAAAAGGTTATATTTGCGTTTATTTATCAGTTCCAAATGCTTTTGAAAATTATTTGCATCTGATTGGGCTAAAAAGCTCTGCATAGATGCTATGCCCAAAACTGGAATTTCTTTTTTGCCCAGTTCCCTAAAAGTCCTCAGCATTACATTATCATCCCCCACAGCCAGGATGATATCAGGCTCAATCTCAGCCAGATTCTTCTTATTTCCGGAAATATCGATATTTTCGTCTATTGCAAAATTAATGCTCCTCTTCTTAAGATATCTGGCGACATTTGCGGCTAGCTGTGTCGAGCTGGCATCTGTCTTAGATGTTATATAGTACATATTGGCCTATAAAGTAGGTAATTGTATATAAATTTTGGCATAAATAGGCAATTTTTGCCGCTTTTTTTCAACATTAATAGAAAAATTGCCTGTATAAATAAGTATTTTAAAAGAACTGCATAAACCAAGCCTGCTATGGAAACTGCAACATTGGCAAAGACAATAGGCATGAAAAGAGATTCTGATAAAGAGTCTAAGGAAGCAGTAAATATTATAGGCATAAACAGATATGTAGCAGATCTTGTTAGAATTTCTGAAAAATACAGTTTCCAGGTAAAAGTAAGGCCAAAAAATAAGAAATGCATAGATAGGACGGCAGCAAGAGTAAAAAAAAGCCTGGAGCAGGAAATAGACGGGGCATTAAAGGAAGCGGATGAAGTAAATCAGGAAACAATCCAATATATTAAAATAAAGGAAGAATTCAATGATGACAACATCTTATATGCTGATACTGCAATAAAGATAAACGGCGCTGAATACAAGTTCAATCCAGAAAAATCAACTGCAGGATACCAGGAATTATGGGAAAAGACAGGATTTTATCAGGAAAGGACAACACAGGCAAAGGTAAGGGTGCAGCTATGGCCGGAGCACCTTCCTTATGACCATTTCAAGAGAAAAAGGGCTTTCTTGTTTTGTTAAAGCATTTAATTTCTCGTCCGATATTATCCAATTTGGATTATGTTTCCGTTATTGTGCCTGCATTATTGGATTATGTTTTATGCTCAAATTATTCTCAGATTATCTTATTTATGTTCACTACCTTATAAATTGTTATTATTGCCCGTAATATTTGTTTTTTTGGCATTATTCAGAATCTTTGATTAATGATGCGTAATCTTGTTGATTGTTAAAATTAATTGTTTATTGAAAGACAAGTATTTTTTTAAGTTTATTGCGCTATTGTTGCTAGAATATTTTTGCATGGTGCCATAATTATTGGCATTTTTTTCCGCGTTTCCAAACATTTTTAAATTAATTGAGATTTATTGGAAGCATGTACGAATTGATTATAACAGAAAAGCCCAATGCAGCAAAAAGGATAGCAGAGGCCCTGGCAGACGGAAAGCCGATAAAAGAAAGCGTAAACGGAGTTCCATACTACAAGATAACCAAGGGGAAAAAAGACATCATTGTTGCTTGCGCTGTCGGGCATTTGTACGGCCTTGGTGAAAAAGGCAAGAAAACATGGGCATATCCTGTCTTTGATATTGAATGGAAGCCGTCATCTGAAATAAGCAAAAAGTCTGATTTCTCAAAAAAATACCTGGATGTTATAAAAAAGCTATGCAAGGATGCGGATGAGTTTACAATTGCCACAGATTTTGACATTGAAGGCGAAACCATTGGGTTGAACATTATCAGGTACGCATGCAGAAAAAAAGATGCAAACAGGATGAAGTTCTCTACATTGACAAAGCCAGATTTAATAGATGCATATGAAAACAAATTAAGCCATTTGGACTGGGGGCAGGCGAATGCCGGAGAGACTAGGCATTTTTTGGACTTCTTCAATGGCGTATCATATTCAAGGGCTTTAACCTCTTCTATAAAAGCTGCTGGCAGCTTTAAAATAATGTCAACGGGACGCGTGCAAGGCCCGGCTTTGAAAATAATTGTCGATAGGGAAAAAGAGATAAGAAAATTTCAGCCGGTTCCGTTCTGGCAGATTGAGTTACAAGGGGATGTTGACAAAGGGCCGATAATAGCATGGCATAAAGAGGACAAGTTCTGGGAAAAAAACAAAGCAGAAGAGGTGATAAAAAAGACAAAGAATGCAAAAGAAGCTGTTGTGGAAAATACGGAAAAAAGGCAGTATAATCAGGCTCCTCCTGTTCCTTTTGATCTGACAACCCTGCAAACAGAGGCTTACAGGTGCCATAGGATAAGCCCGAAGGAAACATTGCAGATTGCCCAGGAGCTTTATACTTCAGGATGCATATCATACCCAAGAACTTCTTCCCAGATATTATCGGAAAAATTAGGGTTCAAAAAAATATTTTCTGAGCTTGCAAAGCAAAAAGATTATTCTGAGTTGATAAAAAAATTATTATCCAAATCTTCTTTAAAGCCGAACAACGGAAAAAAGGAAGATCCTGCTCACCCGGCAATTTATCCAACAGGAATAATGCCAACAAACCTGAATGAAAGTGAAATAAGAGTTTATGATCTGATTGTGAAAAGGTTCATGGCAACTTTTTCTGAGCCAGCAACAAGGGAAACTGCAACCGTAAGCATAAGCTGCAAAGATGAGATATTTGTTGCAAAGGGAACAAGAACAATAGAAAAAGGATGGCATATCTTCTACCAGCCGTATGTTGTAATTGAAGAAGAAGAGCTTCCCGCAGTAAATAAAAACGATAAGGTTGCAGTTAAAAAAATAAAGCTTCATGAGAAGGAAACGCAGCCGCCTAAGCGCTATACCCCGGCATCAATAATAAGAGAGCTTGAAAAAAGAAATCTGGGGACAAAAGCGACAAGATCAGAGATAGTGGATACTCTATTCCAGAGGGGTTATGTGACAGGTAGAGCAATAGAAGCGACTAATCTTGGGATAAAGACTGTTGAAACTCTGGAAACATACGCTCCAAAAATAGTTGACGAAGAATTGACAAGGCATTTTGAGGAGCAGATGGAGGAGATAAGGGAAGGAAAAAAGAAAGGCCATGATGTTCTGGAAGAGGCAAAAGAAGCAATAAAGAGCATAGCAGAGGATTTCAGGAAGAAAGAGGTTTCTATAGGAAAAAAACTTCTTGAAGCCAATATAGAGACAAGGGACGCTTTAAGCTACCTTGGTTCCTGTCCAAAATGCAAAGACGGCAATCTGCAGATAAGAAAAGGCAAAATGGGTCATTTTGCATCATGCTCTAAATACCCTGAATGCAAGGCCATTTTTAGCTTGCCCTCGAATGCGCTGCTGAAGCCCGCTGGCAGGATATGCGAAGCCTGCAGCTATCCGATGATAACCACTATAAAAAAAGGGAAACGGCCGCAGGACTTCTGCATCAATCCAGAATGCAAAAGCAAGATTCTGGAAGGCGAGGCTGGAAAGCAGGCCAGGGCAATAGCCGCAGGAAAGCTTGAGAAGCCATGTCCAAAATGCAACGAAGGAAACCTTGTCCTAAGAAAAAGCGTTTATGGTAGTTTCCTAGGATGCAGCAAATTTCCAAAATGCAGGCATACTGAGTCTTTGGCAAATAGCAAGCCTGCTCAAGCAACTTCGGAATAAATGCATGTTAGTATCTCTGCTTTCTTGATTGTTATGTTTTAATAAAAAGGTTTGTTCAGAAAAAAACTGAATAAAAAAAATCTAAATACGAAATTGTTTTTACTTATCCCTAAACTCTTCCATCTTGTCTTCCGGGTATTCCATATACCATTCTTCTTTTTCCATGTAATTACTCCTCCTTTTCATTTTTCTCCATAGATTGATTAATGTATAATAGTATATATTATTGGAGTACATAGAATATATAGGGGAATATAGAAAAAAATAAAAACATATAATTAACGAGCTATTCTTAGGCATTAAGAATGTATTGCGCAAATGCCCTTCGCATGATTACTGCGGAAGCAGAAGATACTATAACCCTGCTGAGGTTCATCTTATCCAAGACATAAAAGATCCCATGCTCTATTTTGGATTCAGGAAGCCCTTCAGGCAGCTTTTTCAGATCTGTGTGGTTGACAGGATTAAGTATAAAGCTTACATAAGCAGTTGCTGCTGCTGAAATAATAAGATTATGCTCTTGTTCATATCCGGGCTTGTCTTTTTTCTTGGGATCATAGCCGGGATAGTTTTTAGTGTCATAAAGAAAATTGAGCATCCTTTCAAGCTCGAGGTACTTAGTGTATTCTGTCGGTCTCATCTTCATAGCCCGTGAAATAACAGAGCTCATTATGTCATCTATGGATGAATTTCTATTGTCTTTCTCTAAATCGAACTTAATGCAAGCCAAAAAATTCACCACCGGGCTTAGTAAAACCCCAGAGCATATAATACGGTTCTATATAGCATATATAGTTAAAATAAAAAATATATAGATAATATTAAATACTAAATAGTTTTCCATAATAATATGTATAGAAGAAAAATACAGTTGGTTGCTGGAACTACTTATTCCATCTCACTGCCAAAAGACTGGGTAAGAAAAAACAATCTTAAAGAGCAAAATGAAGTAGTGATGACAGAAAAAAATGACCGTACATTGGTATTATCAAGCCATGCATCTGAGGAAAAAGAGCTTAACTCCATATCATTGAATATCGATGAATACGTGCATGATATTGATCAGATTCTTTTCGCGATTTATTACCTTGGGATTGAAAACATAACGCTTTTTTCAAAAAATGAGCTGGCAAAGGATTCAAAATCCAGGATTAGGAAGACATTGGTTCATATGAGTGGCACCGAAATTGTGCTTGAGGACAAGAATAAAATGGTGATAAGGGTTTTGCTTGACAAGTCAAAAGTCAGCATTAAGCATATAATCTACCGCATTTATCTTATAATAGAGCTCTCAGCAACAAACTTATTAGAAGGCTTCGATATTGAGGAGATTAAGATAAATGAAGCTGAGATAGACAGGCTGTATCACTTAAGCGCAAAAATAGTCTCATTGGCATTGATAGACACCAATATATTGCAGTCATCTGAAATAAAAAATGCTTCTTTGATACCTTCTTATTTTTTGATAAGCAAGAGATTGGAGAACATTGCAGACAGCATAAACCATCTGGCTGATTACATGCAAAAAAACAGTACAAGCTTTGAAAGCAAAAAAGAAATATTGGCTTTTGTTAAAAGTGAATTAGGCAGGAGCATAAGCTACCTGATGAAAAAGCCGCTTAAACTGTTTGAAAAAATAGGAAAAGAAGACGCAAATAAGATGCTCAGGATAACGGAAAAAATAAAAGACAAGTCAATAACAAGCTATTTAGGTGATATAATCAGGTACATCGTCGATATAGAAGAGGAGATTGTCAACATCTCTTTTTATGAACATTTGATAAGGGAGAATGTGCTTTAACAAGTTTGAAAATGGGCTTTGTGCAGGAGATAATTGATTTTTTCGGAAAGTTCAGCTTTTATACTATTGTTAACCAATATGAGAACGGGCTGTATCTCAGAAAGGGCACACTAAGGGAAAAAATAGACAGAGGCATAAAGCCAAGTGAGTTAGAGAATATTCTCAGCCAGGAGCGATCAATAATAAAAGAAAAAGGCTGGCTAAATCTATTTTTTGAAAAGCCTGAGTTGCCTCAAGGGTACAAAAGGGATTGGTATGGTAGGCCATTGAGCCAAAAAAGGTTTAATAAGATTTTGAAGCCAGGATTGTATTTTCATCTCCCGCGAGTTGATAGGGTGGTCACTCACTCCATACAGGAAAAAGTTCTTAATTTGGGCTATATATCTTGGATGTTGCCGGATAAGGATTCCAAGAATATTAAAAACATAATGATGAGCTGTAATATAAGGTATTGTGTGATGCATCTTGACAAAGCATATATGGCAGTAGATGATTATGAAGATTCCCTCAAAGACCATACTTTGTCTGTATTGGCCTTGAAATGCAGAGGAACGCCATATGAAAAATGGTTGATAAAAGAAGAGGTGGATAGGCTGGAAAAAGAAGCCGAAGACGAGTTAAAAAAAATTGCTACAGACAGGTGGGGTTTGAAGATATTCAAAATAAATATAACTGATATTACCAGTTGCATAGTATACAAAGTAGCAGGAGATGGTCCACAGCGGATTTTAGCCCAAGCTGGCTATAATGCGCAGAATATTGAATAAAAACAAAAACTCTTAAAAACCTTATTTCTTTTTGTTGGTATATGGGAAAGCATGCAAAGAAAACCATTAACTTTTTGTTATTGATTTTGGCATTGATGCCTATAACAAATGCCCAGCAAGGCCATATGAAGCTGCTGGCTGTTTCTGACACAGAACAAGGCCAAGTTGGAGGCATAGCAGATTTGTATTTAGAGATGCAGCCAGGCACTGGAAGAGTTTTTCTTGAAACATTTCCACTAACAAAAGTAGACACTCAAATATCGACAAGATTTGCAAAAGAGGTAGCATGCGACTTTGCCAGCGCAGACTGCAGTAATTTTGATTTTTTCTATACTATAACGGCTGACAGCCCTATAATAGCTGGGCCAAGTGCAGGCGCAGCTATATCTGTCTTGACTTTTTCCCTGATAAAAGGCATTGCTCTTGACAAAAACACCGCTATTACTGGGACAATAAATTCCGGGGGCTTGATAGGGCCTGTTGGCGGCTTAAAGGCAAAAACAGAGGCAGCATCAAAATCAGGCATAAGCAAGGTTCTGATTCCGATAGGTGAGTCTGCAGGCGTGGGAAATGAAACAGCGAATGAAAGCTTTGACCTCAAAGAGCTAAGGAAAAAACTTGGTATTGAAATTATAGAAATATCCACAATAGAAGAAGCTTTGTTTGAGTTTACTGGAAAGAGATTCAGGGAGAAAAAAGCTAATTTGACTATAAGCCAGAGTTATAAGGATACAATGAAAATTTTAGCAGTACAGCTCTGCTCAAGAAGCGCCAGGCTAATGGATGATGCTGCTGATATCAGCATCGATAACCTGACAAAGCAGGTTATGGAAAATGCCTTAAACCTTTCTAAAAGGGGAAAAGAGTCTTTTCAAAAAAGCATGTTTTATTCTTCAGCAAGCTATTGCTTCGGCTCAAATGTCGAATTCAATTATTTGTCATTACTGCAGAAAAACCTGACAGAAGAAGGCATAACTGAAGAAGTTCAAAAGCTTAAAGATCAGTCTAATCAGTTTGAAGGTGAAATAGAAGATAAAAAGCTTAAAACAATAACCGACCTTGAGTCTTATATGGTTGTAAAAGAGCGCCTGGCAGAGGCAAATGAATTTCTTAATCTTGTATTGGAGTCGATAAAGGACAAAAACGTAAGCTTGCATAATCTGGCATATGCCCAAGAAAGGATAAGTTCTGCAAGATCATGGTCTCAGTTCCTCAAAAACACCGGAAAGGAGTTTAACCTTAACCAAGAGGTGATTAAGGATGCCTGCAGGACTAAGCTTGCAGAAGTTGAGGAAAGGCTTCAATATGTGCAAATAACTCTGCCTCAAAACATGGAAAACACGAGAAAGGAGCTTGCTTACGCATATAAAGACCTTGAAAGCGGAAACTACGAGCTATGCTTGTTCAAGGCAAGCAAGGCAAAAGCTAATGTGGATACTGTGCTAAGTGTGTTTGGTGTAAAGATGGAAGATGTTGAGAAGATAGTCGCAAATAAACTTGGCATTGTTGAAAGGAATATTGTGGATGAGGCTGAAAAGGGCATTTTCCCGATACTTGGCTATAGTTACTTCGAATATGCAAACTCTCTAAAAGACTCGGATATTTTCTCTGCTTTGCTCTACTCCGGCTATGCTTTGGAGCTCAGCTATCTGGACATTTACTTCAAAAACAATAAGGTTTCTGCAGCAGGGAAGTTCCGGCAAATTTTGGATAAAAAACTGGCCATAACCCTGATAGCTGGGATTGCTCTTGGGATAGCTATTTCAAAAGCATATCATTCAAGCAAAAATCCAAGCAAGAATATCTTCAAGAGAAAAAGGGAAAAGCAGAATAAAGCATAAGACAGTGATTATCTAACCCCAGCAATGCTTGCGCATTGCCAGGGAAAAAGAGGTGATAGATTATTGCTAGCTATACCAAAAACTGTGAAGTTTTCAGTAGTTACTTGACAATAGTCTAACAATAGTATTACTTTGAAATGGTATTAGTATTTAAAGTTTTCGTTAATCCCATTAATCCGAGCGAAAATGAGATATTTTATTTTATACTTTGTTTTGCCATTATTGGTGATAAATGGCTGCAATGGCAACCTTACTGGAAATGCAATTAAATCCGATGATAAGAATATTTATGAAAGCAGTATAAGCATTGAGGCTTATTTCTGCCCAAGAGACCAGTGCGAGAGCATAATCAAAGATAGAATGGATAATGCTAAAAGTTTGCTGCATTGCGCTTTCTACGAGCTTGATTCATATGAGATAATAGCAGCATTAGCAAAGAAAAGCCATTCTGCGGATGTAAAAGTCGTGATTGACAAAGATAATTATGAAGACCAGATAAAAGGCAACATAAGGCTTGCTGATTCAAAACAGTATATGCACAACAAATTTTGCGTTATAGATGGAAATATTGTATTGACCGGAAGCACCAACCCAACAGATAATGATTTAACACTAAATAACAATAATTTGGTTGTTATAAAATCCGAATACCTTGCTGAAAACTATGAAGAGGAATTCAATGAATTATGGAACGGTATTTATTCTTCAGGAAATGGTGTAAGATATGAAAAAATCGGCTCAGAAAATATTTTGCTTGAGAGCTATTTCTGCCCTGATGATAGCTGCAAAGATAGGGTAATAAGCAATTTAGAAAATGCGAAAGAGAGCATTTATTTCATGGCATTTTCTTTTACTGATGAAGATATTGCAGATGTGATTTTATTTAAAAATCTTGAGACAAAGGGCATTTTTGAGGCATTGCAGGCAGGCAGCCAGTATTCGCAATTCAAAAGGCTAAATGATTTTGGCATTGATGTAAAGAAAGACAAGAACAAAAAAAATATGCACCACAAAGTATTCATAATAGACAATAAAACTGTAATAACCGGCAGCTATAATCCTACTGAAAGCGGCAACTTGAGGAATGATGAGAATATTCTTATAATACGCAGCAAAGAAATTGCTGAAAAGTTTTTGAAAGAATTTGATTTATTATGGTATTAACACTTAGTTTTAATCATTTTATTGTGTTAAGTTGGTGTTAAATGCAATTGCAAAAAAGCCGCTTTATATTTATTGGAATTATAGCCTTGGCAATTATAGCAATAGCCGTAATAGAATCAAGCAAGCCGAAGCAGCCAATTTCAGAAACAAACGACAAAAATATCGGAATAGACATAGGAAAAATATCTTCTGATTTTGAGCTTGAAAGTTTAGATGGTAGAAAAGTCAGGCTAAGCGATTACAGAGGCAAAAATATCATTTTGAACTTCTGGGCTTCATGGTGCCCGCCTTGCAGGGAAGAGATGTCTGAATTCCAAAAGATTTACAGTGAAAATAAGGATAAAATAGTGGTCCTTGGCGTTAATCTGCAGGAAAGCAAAGATAATGCAGAAGCATTTGTAAAAAAACTTGGCATAACTTTCCCTATACTGCTCGATCCAAATGCCCAAGTGAAAGATAGGTATAATGTATTCACACAGCCAGTCACTTATTTTATTGATGAAAATGGGCAAATTGTTGACAAGAAACTTGGCCCATTAACGGCTGAAGAAATAAATGAGAAAATTGCGAAAATGAACATAAAAATCTCTAAATCACCAAGCCTTCAACACGGAGAAATCAATACATTGCCTGATGGAACAAAATACATAATCCATCCAAGCAAATTTATATCTGGCGGCCCTACAAAGGATGGAATTCCTTCTATTGATAATCCAAAGTTCATTTCTGTAAAGGATGCTGATTGGCTTTCTGATAATGAGCTTGGGCTAGGCATAGTCTATAAAAGTGAAAGTAGGTTTTATCCTTTCAGAATTCTAGTTTATCATGAGATTGTAAACGATTTTATACAAAATGCCCCAATACTTGTCACTTATTGTCCGCTTTGCTTTACCGGCATTGCATTTATAAGAGAAATTGATAACGAGCCGGTTGAGTTTGGAGTTTCAGGCAAATTATATAATTCAGAACTTGTTATGTATGACAGAAAAACAGATTCTTACTGGCCTCAAACTCTTGGAAAAGCTGTTGTCGGTCCTTCAACAGGAAAAGCATTAAAAAAAATCCCCACAGATACGGTCAAATGGGGCGATTGGAGAAAAGTGCATCCTGACACTAAAGTGCTCTCCAAAGATACGGGATTTTTAAGAAATTATGACGGAAGCAATCCGTATGGCAGAAAGGGTGATTTTACTGACATAAACCTGCGATTCCCATTAGAAAATGAAGATAAAAGATTAGACGCTTATGAAATTGTCTATGGAGTCGAAGCCAATGGCAAATTTAAAGCATATAAAAAATCTGATTTGGAACAAAAATTAATAATAGGGGATAATGTTGGAGGGGGAAAAATTACAATTGAATTTGACAAAGAATTAAAATCAGCAAAAACATACGGAGAGTCAAGCAACCAAATTGTTGCAGATACTTTATTCTGGTTTGCATGGGCGGCATTCCACCCAGATACAGAATTATACGAACCCTAAATTCAGAATGGTAAGGAAAATAACAAAAAATAGTACAACCTATCAATGTGAAGAATATGGTTTTTTGTACAAGGGGAAAAATATTGCGGAAAAATGTAAAAAATGGTGTACGAGTATCACAGTTGCAATATTGAAATCACAAAACATTCAATTATAGGAAATAACCTTAATTTTCGTATGTTTTAAGATGTCAGAAATCGCAGGATTAATCACAAGTTGTTGCGATTTCTGAGCATGCTCAAAAATCAAAATTTTTGACAGATTCTAAGGTTATTTCCTAATAAGCAAATCACTTTTTACATGGAACAAAGTTCCGATTATTAAAGTGATTTGCTATAAATAAACAATAGATGCGTGCTATTAAGAGAGATAAAACTACTGCAACAACCAGAATTTACAGCGGGTCTTCAAACTCTTCTGAAGAAACTTTGACCCACTTCGCAGGGCAAATGCATTTAACAGCGAACGCATATGTAAAACTTTTTAAACAACAATTTTTTCCCTGCATACATGGTTAATTTAGTGATTATTGGGACTGTTGCCTTAGACAGCATAGAAACTCCGTTTGGAAAAGTGGAAAATGCTTTGGGAGGGAGCGCAACCTATGCCTCAATAGCTGCCTCATATTTCTCAAAACCAGGGGTATTGTCCATTGTGGGCAGAGATTTTCCAAACCAACATATAAGATTTCTTAACCAAAGAGGCATAGACACAAAAGGCATTGTGATTGGAAATAAGACATTTAGATGGCAGGGTTATTACGAATTTGACATGAACGAGGCGAAAACATTAAAGACAGAGCTGAATTCATTAGAGGATTATAAAGTAAAAATCCCGGGATCCTATACAAATTCAAAATACATTTTTCTTGCAAACATTGATCCTGAACTGCAACTAGAGGTGATAGAAAAAATGAAAAATCCGGATTTGATTGTCATGGACACAATGAATTTCTGGATTAAGCACAAAAAAGGCCAGTTATTAAAAGCAATAAAAAAATCTGACGTTTTGATTTTAAATGATGGGGAAGCGAGGGAGCTTTTCAAGACTCCTAATTTGGTAAAGGCTGCAAGCGAGGCTTTAAAGTTGGCATCAAAAGCAGTCATAATAAAGAAAGGAGAGCATGGGGCATTATTGTTCACAAAAAGCAGGCATTTCAGCGCTCCCGGGTATCCATTAGAAAACATAAAGGACCCTACGGGCTGCGGAGATAGTTTTGGAGGAGCTTTTGTCGGATATTTGGCAAAAACAAAGGATCTGGATGAAAAGAACCTTAGAAAAGCGATAGTTTATGGCAGCGTGCTTGCTTCTTATAACGCAGAAGGGTTTGGCACGGAAAAGCTGAGGGAGATCAGCAATAATGACATAAGCGGGAGATATATGGAATTTAAAGATATAAGGGAATTTTGACATTTTAAAATGAAGCGCTTAATTGTAAGGATTATTAAAAACAAAAAAGAATTAAGCCATGTGATGGCTATAAGAAAAATTGTGTTTATACAAGAACAAAAGGTGAAAAATAGCTTGGAAAGGGATGGCTTGGATAAGGGTGCAAAACACGTCATAGCAATTTATAAGAATACTCCAATTGGATGCGCAAGAATTAGGTTTGTTGGAAAGAAAGCCAAACTGGAGAGAATAGCAATTTTAAAAAAATATAGAGGTAAAGGATTTGGGAAGAGTATTACTGGTTATCTAATAAGTTACTGCAAAAGAAAAAACGTTAGAGAAGTGGTGATGAATGCGCAGTATTACTTAAAAGGTTATTATGCGAAATTAGGGTTTAAGCCAAAAAGCAAAGTGTTCATGGAAGCAGGCATAAAGCATGTGAAGATGGCTTTAAAGCCTTAAATCTCCTCTTTCAAATTTGCAGTGGCGACCATAGTCAGGGTTGTCTGCACGCTTTTGTTTTTTCTGAAATTAAGCACAAAATTATTGAATTCATTAACGTCATTGAATTTGAGCTTTATCAGCAAGTCATATTCACCGGTAATGCCGAAGATCTCTTTTACATGGGAATTAGCAGTGATTTTATGATCTATATATTCTGATGGCGTGCCTTTGACGAGCATGAATACTATGAAATTTTCTCCAGCTTCTTTATTGTTTAATTTAATAGTAAATTTTTCTATACTTCTATTTTGGATTAATTTCTGTATTCTTTGATGTATTGTGCTTGGCCTTATGCCTGTCTTTTTGGCCAATTCTTTTATAGATTGCCTTGAATTGTCTTTTAACGCTTCTATTATTTTTTTATCCTTGCTGTCCATAACCACAATATAGCAGATTTTGTAGTTTATATTTAATTTTATCGATTTTTTACAATTTTTAGTGTAATTTATGGATATTTTTTAGTTTTTTCTGGAAAAAATATATAAATATTTCATATTTAGCTTGCCACAGGTGATATTCATGGATAAAGGCAACAATTATGAGGTAAAAAACATTAAACTTGCAGAGCAGGGTTTTCTTAATATAAAACTGGCAGAATCAAGAATGAAGGCCCTGATGAAAGTCAAAGAAAGGTTTGAAAAAGAAAAGCCATTGAAAGGCATAAGGATAGGGATGGCCCTGCATGTTACTAAAGAGACTGGCGTCCTGGTAAGGACACTGGTGGCTGGGGGAGCTGAAGTGGCCATAACGGGGTGCAATCCATTGTCAACTCAGGATGATGCTGCTGCGGCGCTTGCAGAAGAAGGAATAAGAATATGGGCCTATAAAGGAGAAACAAAAGAGGATTATTACAGATACCTCAGCAAAGTCATTGATTTTAAGCCAAGCATTACAATAGACGACGGATGCGACTTGGTCAGTGAAGTGCACCAAAAGCACAAAGATCTGATTAAAGGCATGATTGCAGGATGCGAGGAAACCACAACAGGGATAATAAGGCTAAAAGCAATGGAAAAAGATAATGCACTAAAATATCCAATGATTGCAGTAAATGACAATAAGACAAAGCATTTGCTGGATAATTATTTGGGGACGGGAGAATCAACCTGGGATGGCATTAAAAGAGGCACTAATGTTTTGGTTTCTGGGAAGAATGTTGTTGTAGCTGGCTATGGTAGCTGCGGCAAAGGAGTTTCTCTGAGGGCAAAAGGGATGGGTGCAAGTGTGATTGTAACTGAAGTTGATTCTTTCAGGGCATTGCAGGCATTATACGATGGCTACCAGGTAATGAAGATGGATGATGCCGCTAAAATAGGGGATATCTTCATAACTGTAACCGGAGATATCAATGTTATAAAAACACGGCACATGGAAAAGATGAAAGACGGCGTGATTATATGCAATTCGGGGCATTTTGATGTAGAGATTGATTATAAAGGCCTGAAATCAATCGCTAAAAGCGTAAAAGAAATAAGGCCTTTGGTTGAAGAGTTTATGCTTAAAAATGGCCGTAAGATAACTTGCCTTGCGCAGGGGCGCTTGGTTAATCTTGCTTTAGCGGAAGGACATCCCAGTGAAGTTATGGATACTTCATTTTGCGGCCAGGCTTTAGCCTGTGAATACGCAGCAAAAAATAAAGGGAGAATGAAGCCAACAGTAATCCAGCTGCCGGAAGAGATAGATGATAATATTGCGAAGCTTAAGCTGGAAGCTTATGGTGTAGAGATAGACGAATTAGATGAAGAGCAGATTAGATACCTTAACTCTTGGGAAGAAGGAACATAATACCTTTTCCTATTATTTAAAATCAGCTTTGCTTTCTTCCTGCTCAACCAATGAGAAAGGCACCTGGTCATGCAGCACTCTTAGGCCATGTTTGTCTATTGTTATTGGGTAAACATCCAGGCTGTGATCTTGGCCGCGGATTTTTGCAGCCGTAATAACCCTTTCGAAATAGCTTCCTTTTCTAATTCGGCTCAGGACTAGAAAACCTTCGAATACAAAATCCATCATGTCGTATTGCAACCTGTCCAAGTCTGTGATGCTTCTTTCCGAAACAGCCATGAATGTGACTCCTGCTTTTTTCATTTTGTGCATGAAAAGCAAAACCTGCCTCCGGTATTCCAGTATATTATGGTTTATCTTAGGATATAAATATTCAAAAAATATCAAGGAATCCAAAGCTACTCTTTTGATTTTTTTTTGCTCTATCAAGTTAAGCAGACCTTTTATTGATGATAAGCCGCCTTTTAGCAGGACTATAGGCTTCTCCACGAGAAAGATCTTGCCTTTTTTCTCCATATCCGAAAGGTTCATGCCAAGATTGTCTGCAGAAACCCTGAGATCGTCAAGATTCTCTTCTGTCGCGATAAAAATTCCATTTTCATTATAGTTTTTAGCGCCATAATAAATAAACTGCAGTGCCATTATGGTTTTTCCTGTTCCGGGCGCGCCTGTAACCAATATTGAAGAAGTCTTTCTTAAGCCGCCTTTTAGAACATTATCAAGGCCTTCTATGCCTGTCTTGATTCTTTCTACCGCCACTTGACAACCTCGTTTATAATGATATTATAGCTATAAAAATGCTTATATAAAAAACTTATGCTATTTCGATAGGGCCAATTCAAGTGGTAAAACAAAAATATTGCCGGAGGCATAATGTGTGGTTGGAACACATTTAACTTGAATTTACAAAATTTCAGAAAGATTTATATACATTCCTAAGCAGTTTAAAAAGGTAAAAAAGTGGTGATAATTATTGAATGTTGAGCAACAGTTCAAGAAAGAGGTAAAAGGACTTAAAGACTACCTAGTGCTTCTTACCGTCAACGCCTCTGGCTATCAAAAAGCAAATATTCAGATTGTGAGGTTTCTTGTAAACGAGCAGAAAACTCCCGGTGTTTATGTTACCTTAAACAAGCCTTTTGATATTATTCAGCGGCTTTTTGAGCAGAATAAAGTAGACTCCAGGCTTATCATCTTCATAGACGGGATCACGAAAGTGCCGGAAAGCGGAAAAAGGATAAAAAACTGCCTGTTTATAGGCTCTCCTGAAAAGCTAAGTGACATATCTTTAGCCATGGACCAGGCAATAAATGCTCTCCCAACAAAAGAGAAATTCATTTTCTTTGACTCAATAAGCACTTTGCAGCTGTTTAACAAGCCAGGAACTGTAGCAAGGTTTGCTTATTTTTTATCAGGAAAAATACGGGAATGGAAGATCAAAGGCATAATAGTATCAATTAGAAAGGGCACCGACCAGGCTGTGCTCAATGGGCTGGCCCAATTCTCCGACGTGCAAATAGATTTGAGGGGAGATTAAGAATGGTGTCTCTTGTTCTAGTTGGGGTTACAACCGTAAGTTTTGGGATAGGTGCGCTAATTCTTGCATCCAGAGCAAGAAACAGGCTCTCTCCCGGGTCATTGAGGAAATTTATAGACAACTTCTCTGTGTGTATTGCGTTCGTTGTTGTATTCTCGCTATGGCAGACTATAAGGAGCATTGCAAATATACAGGTATCTTTATCCGGATTTCTAGGCTATCCTGAGCTTATCTTCATAGTTTTTGCCTATATAGGGTTCATAATCGCGTCTTACAGAGTTTCAAAAATAAGCGAGGAATTTGGTTTCAAGGATGAAGGAAAGGAAATCAGGAAGCTTGTGAAAAGAAGATAATGCTCTATGTACAAAAAAAGATCGCAAATAAGTGTAGAATATATGATGATAATAGGGTTTGTTACGCTAATAACAGTACCTTTGATTCTGATTTATCATTCATTCATGCAGGATTCTAGAGATGATATAAACTCTGTGCAGGTGCAGCAGATTGCTCAAAAGATTGTTGATGCTGCAGAGTCTGTTTATTACCTTGGAGAGCCCTCCCAAACAACACTAAGCGTAAACATACCGGACAGCATAATTTTGGTGAATTTGACAGCAGGATACGAGATTGTGTTTAAGATAAAAACAAGCTCTGGAGCGGCAGATATTGTGCAGAGTTCTTCTGTTAATATCACCGGCTCCTTGCCAATAAACAAAAGTGCGTATGCAATCATATTAACCGCAAAATCTGATCATGTCAAAGTTTCATACAAGTGAAAATGGATAGGAAAGCGCAAGCAGCAATAGAATTTATAATGACGTATGGATGGGCCATCATAATTGCCATAGTGGCTGTTAATACTTTAATTTCTTTTGGCGCCTTTGACCAGCTAACACAGTTTGCCAGGGATAAATGCAAAGTTTATGGGGGCTTTTATTGCAAGGATTTCAAAATAGACGGCAAAAGCAAGCAGGTTGTTCTTGCCTTGAGGAATAGTGCGGGATATGATGCTAATGATGTTGAGGTAAAGATAAAATCGGAAGATTGCTCCGGTGCAACGACTCAATCACAGGGAGCTTTGCAGGCAGCCAATAATATTGTGGTTACCGGTGATGACAACACAGTGAATGGTGGCGCACTGTACAGCACGACATTTACTGATACAGGCGAAGGCAATGCTTTTAATCCTGCTCCAGCACAATATACTGAAAGCTTCCCGCAGCTTTTTAGCATAGAAGACTACAAGCCGGGAGGCTCTGCTGCCATTATAGCTCAATCAGAAGGAAAGTATAGCTATATAACCGGTGATTTCACGGTTGATGAGGAAATAAATCTTGATGGGCTGTATTATGTTACTGGAAAAGCAAGGTTGAATGAAGATGAGATTTCTGGAGTATATACCCTAGTTTCTGAAGGCGAAGTTGAGATAAAAGGTGAGGAAATAAATGGAATAAGCTATATAGATGATCTGATATTTTTCTCCAACGCTGCTGGTGATGAAGCAATAGAGCTTTCTGGAGATGAAGAGGAAAACATGTACGCAGGCTATTTTTACGCCCCAAATGGTGAGATTAGGATAAAGGGGGATGGATCTAAAATTGATGGCGGGATTCTTGGCTCCAAGATTACCTTGACTGGTGAGGATACAGTAATAAACTATGTTCCGATAAACGGCAACACTAATTCCAATCAGCTGAAGATTAAGTCTGAAATACCGAACCCATGGATAAACGGCCAAACAGTATTAATCAATTTCACGTGCTTGGGAGACCTTGAAAGGAATTTTGAGGCAGATTTAGAGATAGGCTGGTATCTTAAAGATGATGGCGCGCTGCACAACGCTGCCGGAAAAGTTAAGGGAAAAGCAGAATCATGAAATGGGAATGATAGGCAAATAAAATGGCTCTGCAAAAAAATAAAAAGAAATCACAATCATCAATGGAATTCTTTATGCTTGTGGGCTTAGCTTTTCTGTCAGTAACCCTGTTTGTAGCTGTCTCTGTTAACGAAATTAAGGAGTTCAGGGACACAAAAGATTTTTTGCTGCTCAAGGATTTGGCATTAAAGATGCAAAAGGAGGTAAATATTGCAGCATCTGTCGAGGATGGGTATGAAAGGGAGTTTAATATTCCTGAGAAACTCGATGGGTTTGTGAACTACCAGATGGTCAACACAAATAAAACAATCACGCTTAGCTCTGCACAAGAAGTATTCTCGGTTAAAATACCTTTAGTGATAGGCAGCTTTATCAAAGGAACAAATACCATAAAAAGGATAGATGACAGAATTTATATAAATTCCGGAGGGGGCATCCCATCAGATTGGTATGATGGCGCGTGGCAATTCCGCAAAAAAATTACCATTGATGATGCCAAGGTTCCGCAGGATGTTTCAGATTTTCCTGTATTAGTCAATATAAGCGACTCGGATTTGTCTGGCAATGCGCAAAATGACGGAGATGATATCTTGTTTACCTCCTCTGATGGAAAAACCAAACTCAGCCATGAGATTGAAAATTATGCGTCTGGCAGCGGAATTTTGGCAGCTTGGGTGAAAACAGCCCTTTCCTCAAGCGCAGATACTGTAATCTATATGTATTTTGGAAATCCTTCCGCAGGAAACCAGGAAAATATAGCAGATGTATGGAGCAATGGATATGAGGCAGTTTATCATCTGCATGACGATTTTCTTGACTCTACATCAAAAGACCGTGATGCAGTTAATGATGGAACTGTGAATGCAGCTGGAAAAATTGCCGATGGACAGGATATTACCCCTGCTAATGAGTTAAGGTTTGGGACATGGAACGTTTCAGGCCAGCAGATTACTATTCAGGCATGGGCAAATTTTGACCATTTTAACCAGGACGATCCAAGGATAATCTCAAAGGCTGTAAGCGGCGCTGTGCAGGATCATGTTTTTATGCTTAGCTTAAAAGATCCCTCAGGCATAAATGAAGAAAGATACCTAAGGTTAAGAATCAAGACTGGATCAAACGACAATTCTGGAACAACTACATTAGAATCAAATACAAACCCGCTGAATTCTGGCGTATGGCATTTGACAGCAGCTACATATGATGGGTCCAATATGAGAATTTATAAGGATGGCGGAAACCAGGTTGCAAGCGCATCAAAAAGCGGAAATTTGCGGCAAAACGGCTGGCAGATATGGGGTGGAAATAATCCGAATAATGTAAACCTTGGCCAATATTCTATGGACGGAAAACTGGATGAGATAAGGATATCTTCAATTGCAAGGTCAGCAAACTGGCTTACCACTGAATTTAATAACCAAAATGACGCTGCCTCTTTTTACAGCATTGGGTCCAAAGAATCATGGAGTAACTAGTATTTTTCATGCACGCCATCGCTCAGGCAGAAAAGCCAAAATACAGATTAACATGCTAAAAACAAAAAAAGCGCAGGCTTGGATTGCGGATTTTGCTATTGCAATAATAATTTTTGCTGTCGTTCTTGTGTCCTATTACACATACACGACAAATGTGTCAAAACATGATGCTGCTATCCTGAATGATCTTGTTTCAGATGCAAAATCCGTATCTTCTTCGCTTCTGCTTTCTGGTTATCCAAATGATTGGGACAATGCAACAGTGCAAATAATTGGCATTACTGACAACAACAATAAAATCAGCCAAAACAAGCTTGCAAATCTAAAAGACATTTCATTTAACAATGCAAAAAGCCTGCTGGGAACAATTTATGATTTCTTCCTGTTTTTTGAGGATTCCAATGGCACCCTGGTAAATATTGGCAACAGGTGCGGCTATGGCAGCCCTGAAGTTAAGGCAAATACCACCTATAGGAAAACAGCCTATTATAGCTCGGATGATGATTATATGTCAGATGAGATTGCTGAAATAGAAAATGAATTTGGAGTGACCATAGACAAAAACTGGCAGAATGAAAATGACTTTACAAGCAATTTGGGAAATTATTATGTGGCTATCATGGAAAATCCGAAGCTTGGAAGCCAGGGAGCTACTAGAGTTCAGGATTATGTGTATAATGGGGGCATTGTCTTTATATCTAAAAGGGCTCTCAATGGAAACAGCGGCAGTATTCTTGGTGTTACCTACACAAAAAGAACCTCATGCAGCATAGACCAAAGCAATAATTACTGGACGAAAATTATTTCAAAAGACTTGTTCCTTGACTTGGATGTAGGAAAATCTTTTGAGGCTCAGGGCTCTCAAGAGTGCAGTTATATTTCCGGGCCAGTCAATAAGCTTGCAGAATACAATGGGAGTACTACTGCAATAGCAGCATGGGATTATGGAAATGGTGTTGCATATTATTTAAGCGATTTTAACATGCAAGGTTATGACATACAGGACAAGGCAAAAGAAGCGATAAAAGCAAGAATTATGAAATGCGGAAAATCTGACAGCGTTAATGTGACCGCATCGTATGGCAGCCTCATAAGAACTGACAGGATATTAGCATATAACTCAAAGCCGGTTAAAATGGTGCTTTACCTATGGCAATAAAAATTCTGGAGATGAAGAACGGAATTTTTTTCACGATTGACAGCATTATTGCAGCCGGCATAATTCTTGCTGTTATTATATTAAGCTCCTCCATCTATCTTGAGGAGCAGCCAAGCTTCCATGTTAGTTATCTGTCGCAGGACATATTAAGAACCTTGTCAACAGTTACAGTAAAAGATGCGGGTAATGCATACTTAAATCAATTGATAAGTGGCGGAACGATAAAGGAACTGAACAATAGTATATTGGAGCAGATAGGGGAATTCTGGGCAGACAACGAGAATACACTGGCAGGCGATATTGTAAGAAACGTAACTCGGCCATGGGTATCAAACTCAACAGGGATTGGATTGTGGATAAATAATGAAAGCATATATGAAAGCGATGTTTCTATAAAAAAATCTTTGGCAGCATCGAATATGCCATTTAGCGGCATAAAAAAAGGTCAAACAAGCCAGTATACGCGAAAGAATCCCCCGGCATTATGGGGTCCGGCAATAGTCGAGGTAAGGGTATGGCAATGAGCAAAAATTTTTACAATAGATCAAGGAATGCTAAACATAATTTTTATTCCAGAAAATCGTCCTATCATCCATTTTCGTTCGGTAAAAAAGGCATTTTTTTTACATTTGCTGCTATAGCTCTTTCTTTAGTGATAATATCTTCCTTTAAGGTTTATACGGATTATGGGCTTAAAGATGAGATGCAATCGATAGAGGCAAGGATCAAATCCATGGATAATTTTGTAAAAGGCATGGAAAATGACATAGAAAATGCAATCTTTATAGCCGGTTTTAGAAGCTTGCTGAGCCTGGAAGATTACATGATGAAGAATCGCGTATTCCTTAATAATCCTTCTTTTGGAAGCCCAAGCCTGAATAATGGTTTTGAGGAAGTATTCAAGCACGGGACTATAACTACCGGAGCAGTTGCGGAAAGCATTGGCATGATGAAGAACAACACTTTCCTTAATTGGACAAAAAGCATGATAATACAGGCCAATAAAACAGGCATAGAGCTGGGTTTTACCATAAATGATGTGTCAATATCGCAATCGGGTCCATGGGCAGTTGAGGTATCTGTAGATCTCAAAATCGATGTAAAAGACAAAAAGAATACGGCATCATGGGTGATAAGCAAGAAGTATGCAAAAACAATGAATATAACCGGGTTTGTTGATCCTGTATACCTAGTAAAGAATAATGGTTTAGTGAATAATACCATAAAAAAGACTGCTGTTTCAAATTTCGGGAGTGAAGCTAACCTCAACACCCATTTGATAAATTCTTATTATATAGAGCATTCCGATGCGCCAAGCTATTTGATGAGGTTTGAAAATAACTCGGCTTCATCTTCAAACGGCATTGAAAGCCTTGTAAACTCGCAAAAGCTGATAGATGCAGGATTGCCTACAAGTGCAAGAAGCGCCGTGGATTATATTTACTATGGAAGCCAGGTTCTGACTCACTGCAGAGTTGAAGAGCCGGAATACAGCTGGTTCTACTTAGATACCAGTCATTTGAGTTTCTACAATGCGGAATGCGACTGAATAAGGCTGGGCAATAATAAACAAAGTTGATATTGTCTTTTCCCATAAAAATTTCCCCTCAAGCCAAAAGCTTGAGTTCATGGTAAAACTCAAGAATAAAAGAAGGCTAGGATGGGCATTAAAACAATACAAAAAGGAAAAATCAAAACAAA
>Ga0209541_10005161_pt1 | contig 22844 bp, 24 predicted proteins | sample RifCSPlowO2_01_FD_184027 | JGI IMG/M metagenome (GOLD analysis project Ga0209541, IMG submission 184027) | Groundwater microbial communities from Rifle, Colorado - Rifle CSP2_plank lowO2_0.1 (SPAdes) (version 2) | ecosystem: Environmental > Aquatic > Deep subsurface > Groundwater | place...
AGGAAGCTGCGCAACTACCGCTTGGGCTATCTTCGCTACTGCTTTAGGAAAAGCTGGGTTATTCTGTAGCGCAACAGAACCAACAGTAGCGGGCGTTACAAGCTTATATTAGGCCTAACGTAACGTATCTTCTCTTTTCATAATCTTCGAATGGTTCTGACATAGCAATAAATTCCCTACCAAATTCACTAAATTCGCTACCTGTTCGCTACCTGGAAGGTGAAACACGATCGCTACCTGTTGTTTCCTGAAAAACTTTAAGAGTGGGGAGATTTAATGTGTTTCGAGTAAGCTTTTAATCTGCTTTTTGAACTGCGGAAGACTTTTTGTAACAGTATCCCACACTATTTCCAAATCAACTCCAAAATAATGATGAATAAGGATGTTTCTTGTTCCCATTGCTCTACCCCATTCAACATCTGGGTGCTTCTTTTTGTATTCATCTGGAAGATTTTTAACTGCTTCTCCTATTATCTCCAGTCTTCTTATTATTGCGTCCTGTTTCTCAGAAGACTTAAGAAATGTTTCCTCAGAAAGGTCTTTTGAGTACTGATTAATTGCTTCAATGCTTTCTAAAATATGCTTGAGAAAAATTATAGGATCTTTTTTGCTCATAAAATCTGAATTTGCTCTCTCAGAATACGGTCTTTCAAGAGAGGATGAAGAGAATTATATGTCCCAATGTCTACTTTATTTTTTAATACCTCTTCTAATCTTAGTTTTAATCCGACAAGGTCAAATAAACTTTTTCCTCTTGGTAAATCCACAAGTATATCTATATCGCTTCCTTTTTTGTTTTCTCCGCGAACATATGAACCAAATATAGAAGAGCGTAAAACACCCGCCTCTTTTAGTATTGGCAAAGCTTTATCTTTAATTTGTTTGATACTTGCTTTCATAACGACTTAATTATATCACATCTTGTTTTGTAAACCGATAAAAACCGATATGGGATCGGTATAGATACGACGAAATGGGTGAATCATCGGTTTAATTTCCCGATCTTTACTTTATGTGTTATTCTATAGTTAATGATTTTATTTTTGTTATTTATCCTTGGTCTTGCGGTTGGGAGTTTCTTGAATGTCTTGATCGACAGAATTCCCCAAGGGGAGTCCCCTTTTAAGGGAAGGTCTTATTGCGATAAATGTAAGAAAACTCTTAAATGGTACGACATGATTCCTGTTCTGTCATTTCTGATTCTCAAAGGCAAATGCAAATACTGTAAGCACCCAATTTCTTTCTATTATCCTCTTGTTGAGATAGTCACAGGAATATTGTTTGTTGTTGTGTTCTTTTTTCTGATTGAATCACGAATTATGAATCACGAATCATGGCTTACGAATTTGGAATTCGGAGATTATTTAGGATTTATCCTAAACTATTTATATTATCTTTTCATCCTCTCCTCCTTCATCGTTATCTTTTTTACGGATTTAAAATACGGAATAATTCCCGACAAAATCCTCTATCCTGCGATAATTATGTCTTTCTTCTTTTTATTTTTCATCTCGAAGGAGTTCCTTCAGCTTCGCTCAGGACAAGCATGGCTTTCGTTTCCACTTCAGCCTGCCACCCTAGTTCAGCTTTCCACCCTTGGGGTGTACGCGAATGGGGTGTACGCGAATAAGTTTCTTTCGGCGCTAGCTTCTTTCGCATTTTTTCTAATTTTATATCTTATAACCCGCGGTAAGGGAATGGGCTTTGGAGATGTAAAGCTTTCCTTTCTTTTGGGTTTGGTCTTGGGTTTTCCTAAAATACTTATTGCTTTATATGCTGCGTTCTTGACAGGAGCAATTACAGGCTCCATACTAATTATATGGGGGAAAAAGAAATTAAAAAGCAAAATTCCCTTTGGGCCTTTTTTAATCCTTGGCGCAATACTAAGCCTTTTTTTCGCAGAATACATAATTCGTCTGGTTTCACCCTGGTTGAACTTCTAATTGCTATGGCTGTACTTGGGGTTATGGCAGTAGGACTCATGTTTCTTCTTGATCCGTTGGGACAAATAGCAAAAGCAAATGACGCCAAAAGAAAATCGGATCTTGAGCAACTTCAGAGAACTTTGGAAACTTATTATAATGATAACGGACAGTATCCCCCTCATTCGGTCGCTCCAGATCCTCTATATAGAATTAAGCCACCAACAGGTTATACTGAGTGGGGTTCGGTTTGGACTGCATACAACACTACTCTACCTAAGGATCCAACACCCTCTACGCGAAATTATGTATATTTTGCAGGCTCGAATGGGCAGTCTTACTTCCTTTATGCAAATTTGGAAAAATCCGGAGATCCGCAGCTGTGCAGTAATTTGGATGTCAATGGAGAATGTCCTAGTATATCAACCAATAGCATAACAGCAAAATCTTGTGGTCCGTCCCCTGGACAACCCTGCAATTATGGAGTTTCAAGCCCGAACGTTTCGCCATAGAGAGAATTATGAATCAGGAATTAAGAATCAGGAATAAAAAATTTAGAATAAAATCCATAATTCGTAATTCATTATTCATTATTCGTAAATCCGATGGATTTACTTTAATCGAGCTTTTGATTGTTATAGCAATTATTGGAGTTTTAGCAACGATTCTTTTGGCTAATTTTATAGGAGTAAGACAAAGATCGCGGGATGCACAAAGAAAAGCAGATCTTCGACAAATACAATCTGCTATCGAATTGTACAAAGCAGATCAGGGAGTTTACCCAACGCCTCTTTACTCTACTGATTGTCCAACATCGTCCCCCCTTGTGGGAGGAACGGTAACTTATGTGGCAAAAATTCCCTGCGATCCATCCGGTATAAGCTATTGGAACAGCGGTAATTATTATTATTCCTTAAATGGCACAGCTTATACTCTTGGAGCATGTATTGAAAATGCAAACGATGCAGACCCTCAGATTACATTAACTAGCCCAAGTGGATCATCGGTCAATTGTCCGAGCTCACCAAGCAAGTATTATGTTCTAACAAATCCATGACAATAAAATGAAAAATGATAATTAAAAATACTATAAGAAAACTCTCAACTCTCAACTCTCAACTCTCAACTCGTAAAGGTTTTACATTGCTCGAGCTTTTAATTGTTATTATAATTATAGGAATCTTAGCTATTATTTTTTTGGCAAATTTTATAGGAGTAAGACAGAGAGCCAATGATTCCCGCAGAAAGGCCGACCTTCGGCAAATTCAAGCGGCTTTGGAGCTTTATAGATATGATCAGGGAAGCTATCCAAGCAGTCCTCTTCCAAGTTGTCCAAATGGAACACTTCTGTATGGAACGACCACTTATATGGCAAAAATTCCCTGCGATCCCCTAGGGACTTCGTATTATAATAATGGCGATTACTACTACACCACAAGCGGAGGGAACACTAGCTATACTCTTTGCGCCTGTTTACAGAATACCAATGACTCACAGGGGAAAGTCCACGATAGTACTTGTGCATCTTCGAGTTGCCCAAACTATGACACTTTAAACGATTATTATTTTGTTTTAGAAAGCCAATGATCATAAAACAATTCAAAATTCAAAATTACTCTGCTGGGTTCACCCTGATCGAGTTAATTGTTGTTTTGGCTGTTGCGGCAGTTATTTCTCTTGTGGGGATTGCAGCTTTTGTTTTGTACAGCCAGTCACAGTCATTAAATGCAACGGCCGCGGATATTGCAAATATGTTTAATGTTGCAAAATCAAGAGCCGCATCTGGGGTAAAGCCATCCTCATGCGTAAGCCAAACTCTCAGCGGTTACAAGATTTCTCTTGTTACATCTGGCGATACTTACGGACTTTATGCAGTTTGTTCTTCCGGAGATTACGGTATCTTAGCCGGTAAATTACGATCTAATATTGCCTTTGACCCAACAAGCTCCGAAACCTTTTTCTTTCCTGTCTTAACAGGCGGATTTACAGGAGAAGGAACGATTGTCTTAAACGGTTTTGGCCAAACTAAAACTATTACAGTTGATTCTCTGGGAAACGTCAGATGAATTGAGAGATGAGAAATGAAAAATGAGAAATGAGAAATAATATGAAAAAACTTTTAAAATTCAAAGAAAACTTTCAACTTTCAGTCCCGATTAAATCGGAGTCAACTCTCAACTCTCAACTCTTTAGCGAGCCGGGGCAAACGCTTCTTGAAGCGCTGATTGCACTGGCTGCAGCAGTGGTAATAATTTCTGTAATGTCTGTTTTGGTTTTATCTTCTTTAAATAATGCACAGTTTAGCAAAAACCAAAATCAGGCTACTCAATATGCACAGCAGGGAATAGAGGTAATAAAAAATATTAGCCAGTCTAATTGGACGGCGTTTGCTTCCTATACTCTGATCAATTACTGTATGCCTTCGGACAACAGCTTGTCTCAGAGAGTAGGTGGAAGCTGCGGTCAGAACATGGGGATTTATTCAAGAGAAGTAACTATTAATCAAGACTCCTCATCTTGCAATCCGTCTTCCAATAATGCGTTGATAACTGCTTCTGTTTCTTGGTCGGATAGCAAGTGTACTAGCCCAACAGATCCTTATTGCCATAAGATAAAAATCGTTTCGTGTATTTATAATTCAGCAACCATTTTGGCACCATGAAGAATAAATTTTCAATTTTCAATTTTCAATTTTCAGTTAAAAAAGGCTTCACTCTCATTGAGCTTTTGGTAGTTATTCTAGTTATTTTTTCCGTTGGAGTTTTAATTTCAAGCGTTTTATTTTCGGCTTTGCGGGGTACAAACAAAACAAATACTATAGACATGGTTAGAAGAAATGGAAACTCTGCAATAACCCAAATGTCCAGGATGATAAGGTATTCTCAATCTTTTGACGGAGTTAAAGTAGCAGAAGGAGATCCCTATACTACAAGCTGCGTACCCATTGCCGCTCTTCCCCCGGTGATTTCTGCTCCCTCGCCTCGTTTAGGATTTTTTTCAAGAATTGCAAACTTAGCTCAAGGATCTGCTAATCTGGGAAAGAAAGAAGTTTCTTCCCTTTTTTCAAAACTTGCAAGCCTAATTCCCAACCCCGCCTATCTATCTAAACTGCCCAAAGACCCCAAGCAATCAAAAATCTCCCTGTATCTTACGGTAAGAGATTTTTTAAAAGAAATCTTCGGCAGCATACTTGAACCCCAAGTGGCTCTTGCCGACAGTACACCGGCAACAAGCGGTGGCACCTTCAGCGGCGGTATAACCTGTGCCGCCGGTACCATCCCTTGGTCAAATGCAAACGATGCCATTTCCTCTAATAATTGGTACGCTACAGCCTCACTCCCAGCCGGCGGCGGCAGAACTTACTGTCTAAGAGCTACCAACTTTGGCTTCACTATCCCAAGCGGCTCCACCATCAATGGCATCTTCGTGGCAGTGGAGAAAAAGGCCGAAACGGCCAGTATCATTTACGACAACAGCGTCAAGATAGTCAAAAACCTAACCATCTCGGGCACCGAGAAGGCCAAATCCACATTCTGGTCAACAACTGACTCCTACATTTTCTACGGTAGTTCTACCGATACTTGGGGTCTGACCTGGACTGCGGAGGATATTAACAACTCGGGCTTTGGTGTGGTAGTATCGGCTCAGAAAAACATCTCCGGAGGAGCCGCCATAGCATACATCGACCACATCCGTATTACTGTCTATTACACTCCTCCTACATATACAATCTCCGGGGATGTTTTTATAGATGACGGAGCAGGAGGAGGTACGGCAAATAATGGTGTTAGAGATGGAACAGAAGCAAACTATGCCGGAGCCACCTTAACTCGCCAAACCTGGGCCACGTGTCCGGGTTCAGGAACAGCAACAACAACGACCTCGGTTTCTACAACTCCAGGTTACACATTTTCGGGTCTTTCCGCCGATACATATGCCGTAACTCTTACAGTCCCGGCTTCTTACACTAATACAACGGATACCTGTGTTATAAGAGCTGTTGGTCCAAATACAGCTGCAAATTTCGGAATAATACCTGCTCCAACGCCAACTCCTACCCTTACCCCAACCCCAACTCCAACTCCTACACCAACGCCTACAACAGTAACCTTTCCTTCTGGTTCAGCTGACGGATATTTAGTCTATTACAAAACTTCCTTCCCCCCAGATATATTTGGAACTTGTGTCATGTATGATAACCTCGCCCTTTTTGTAGGCCAAAGTTATACCAGTCCAACATATTATGCTACACGAAGTTACGTCATATTTGACACGTCATCCATTCCTGATAATGTCACCATTACCTCTGCAAGTTTGCAACTTACCCTGCGAACAAACAATACAAATACCGATTTTACTCTCAATGTCCGCAATTATAATTGGGGCGGAAGTCTTTCTTGCCCCACCGATTGGGGAGGAAGTCCTCCTACAGCTCCAATCGTAGGTACTTATGATACCACTAATTTGCCCTTTCTGTCTAACAATTCTTTCCCTATTCCTATTGTTGATCTTACATCTATCAATCAAGCCGGAAATACATTCCTTATGCTATCTAGCAATCGCGAGGAGAATGATATTTCGACATCTCCCTGGGAGCGTTTTGATGCCTACTCAGCTAATGAGACTACCGTTTCTTATCGACCACAGCTTACTGTAACTTATACAACTCTAATACTAACACCGACTCCTACTCCTACTTCCCCTCCCCCTCCGCCTACATCAACTCCTACCCCAAGCCCCACCTCCGGGCCTACCCCAATCCCTATCCCGTATCACTATGCTCAGATAACAGGGTTTGATGGGGGAAAGACTACTTTTCAGTGTGATACATCGGTAATTGCATCAAATAGCGCCTCTCTTATAGATATTAATTCCGTGAGTGTTTCGAGCTGTTATTTTACCTGTTCGCAAGATAGTATAAATTCACCTCCAAATATTGGTATAAACTTTAGTCTTGTGCAAAGCGGGGCGCCAAATTTCTTCGAAAAGAAGGATTCTATTAATTTTCAAACGTCTGTCAGCGTAAGGAATTATTGAAAAAGTTCACGGGGTTGACACCAATCTAAATGATTGCTACGCTTAAGATGTGACACACTTGAAAAACAAAACGCTTCAAAAAGGTCAGGCTCTCCTAATAGTTGTTCTTATAATGGTTATATCTTTAACAGTTGGTTTATCGATTGCCTCAAAAACCATAACAAATCTCAGGACTTCAACAGAGGAGGCAAACTCTGCCCAGGCACTTTCCGCAGCAGAAACCGGGATTGCGCAGGTTATACAATCTGGAGGAACTGCAGCAACAGGCAGTTTTCCTTCTAACAATACCTCCTTTAATACCAGTGCTGCCACTATTAGTGGTGCCCTTTTTTTAGTAAATGCAGGAAATGTAATTCCTCAAGATGAAGGAGCGGATGTATGGCTTGTTCCGCATAATACTTCGGGAAGTCCTGATTTTAGCACTCCTTGGACTGGAAGTCTGACAATTTACTGGGGGGACGGTTCGGGCGATTGCAATAATGCGGCTTTGGAGGTAATAACGATAACAGGTACTCAAGCAAACCCTGTTTCCAATAGAGCGGCTTACGATCCGTGTTCGGCAAGATCTTTGGTAAACAAATTTACGTTTGTTGCACAATCGCTTAATACAGTTTCGGGTAAAATTTTTTATTATACAGCAACCATAAGTGTGACTAATGGATTATTGATGAGAATTGTTCCGTTTTACACAAATACAATAATGGCAGTAGGGGGGACATCTGATTTGCCATCGCAGGGATCTATAATATCTTCAACAGGACAAGCAGGAAATGTGACAAGAAAAATTAATGCAGTTAAGCTCTATTCTTCTCTTCCGTCTGAATTTTTTACCTATGGTCTCTTTGTCCCGAAATAGATATTGATGAATAGAAAACCCTTTGGCCTTGATATCGGTATAACTTCGATTAAAGTTGTTTGGTTATCTCATCTTAAAGACGGTTATCTTCTTGATGCATCTATAATATCCCCTACTCCGGCAAAAGGGATGTTATCGGAATCTCCCTTGGATGAGGAAGAGATGGCAAAGGCAATAAGGGGAGTGGTAGATAATGCCAAAATAGTTTCAAAATACGTAAATGTTGCTATGCCTGAGAGTCAGGTTTATACAAAAGTAATTGAAATGCCTGTTTTATCCGATAAAGAACTTTCATCTGCTATATTTTGGGAGGCGGAACAGAATATACCGGTTCCTTTATCAAGCATAACTCTTGCTTGGAATGTATTAAAAAGACCGCAAAAAGCAGTCGGAAACGAGAAAATGCAGGTTCTAATGGTTGGCGCGCCAACTATGCTTGTTAACAAATATCAGAAAATACTTTCCATGGCAGGCTTTTCGATTAGTGCATTAGAAACAGAAATCTTATCTATAATAAGGGCTTTGGTTATTTCGGAAAATTTTCCATCCTCTCTTATTGTAAGTATTGGCTCTGTTAGCACGTCTTTGGCAATAATAAGAGATGGAATTATGATATTTATCTATTCCATTCCAACCGGAGGAGTGGCTATTAACAGGGCAATTTCTACTGATTTTGGCTTAACCCTTGCTCAGGCTGAAGAATATAAAAAGGTCTATGGGGTCTCAAAAGAGGCATTTGGAGAAAAAATAGGCAAGGCAACCGAGCCGATTCTTAATTCTATTCTTACCGAAGTCAAAAAAGCGCTCGTTTTCTACTCGGATAAATATAGAGATGATAAGCCGATAAGACAGATATTGCTAAGCGGAGGAACAGCAAATCTTCCCGGAATTGATTTATTTTTCGCAAACAGCACTAATATAGAAACTGTTATTGCAAATCCCTGGAAAATAATCTTAAACCAAAACGAGCTGCCGCAGCAAATACTTGATAACGGGCCGGATTATACGATTGCCGTGGGTCTTGCAATGAGGGACAATGAAAGCTGACATAAACCTTGCTTTGGGAGCTCTAGTAGAGTCTGCTCAAAAAAGTAGATTATTAAGGATTTTAAGAATAACAGCTCTAGCGTCTATAACATTGATATTAATAGCCTCGGTTTCTCTTTTTTTATTAATTAACTCAACCTCCACGGATAAAATTAAAAAAGAGGAAGATAAAATTCTTTTTAGTATTAAATATCTCCATGATAAAGAAGCAAAAATTCTAATAATAAATGAGAGGCTAAATGGTATCTCCAAAATTTTGGGAAGCAGAGGCAACTATGATTTGCTGATGAATGCTTTTTTGCAAAAAATTCCTCAAGATACTTCAGTCGATTCTTTCGGGGTTGATAAAAACAAGATTGTTCTTACTGTTTCGTCTGACTCCCTATCTTCTATGGATGATCTGATAGATAGCTTTATTGATATGGTAGAAAAGCAACAGATTATCAAGAATTTAACAATTGAAAGCTTGACATCGGATCGTATAAGCGGAATCTACATACTTTCTATTAAGGCAGACAGGCTATGAAAGAAAATACCAGTATTGATATAAATACTTTAAGGATATTGTATGAAAAATATAAAAAGCATCTTATTTATTTTTTAATTATTTTTATATCTTTCCTGTTATTTTTATTTGCTGTTTTACCAAGAATTCAGGATTTAGTTAAATTAAACAAAGATAGAAAAATTGAGTCAAACAAACTTTCTATTTTAAAAAGCAATCTCAGTTTATTATCGGCACTTGATGATTCATCTCTTAACTCGCAGCTTCAGATTGTATCCTCTGCTCTGCCTTCGGAGAAGAATTTTGAAGGAGTACTAAATGCTATTTCTTCATCAGCTGAAAAATCCGGTGTCTTATTAAGCGATTATGAGTTTCAGGTTGGAGATTTATCGAAAAAAGAAGTAAAAACTACGGGGTTTCCTTTTTTAACGCTTGTTGTAAATATAAAAGGTACTTCTTCGCAGGTTGTAAAATTTATTGGAAATCTTTCAAAATCCGCACCTCTTTCAGAAATAACAAGCATAACGCAGGGAAGAAATTCTGCGTCAACTACTGTTGTTTTTTATTATAAATCTTTACCCCCATTTCAATTTAAGGACAGTGAATCAATAGCCCCAGTTTCCAAGAAAGGGCGAGAGATTATAGAAACTCTTTCTTCTTGGGGGATAGGTAGGTTATCGCAGTCGCCCGTTGTAATCCCTACTGCTTCTTCTTCCTCTTCTCCGTTTTAGATTTATTTATAAGATCTGGCCGATATTTTTTTGTTGTGTTGAGTGCTTGATTTTCTCTCCATTTCTTTATTTTTCTGTGGTTACCTGATAACAGAACATTAGGTACAGTTAGTTTTTTAAACTTTTCTGGTCTTGTATATTGAGGATATTCCAGATAGCTTTTTCCGAAAGTCATACCCGAGAAAGATTCCTCATCGATTGCATTTTCGGGCAAGACATTTTTTACAAGTCTTACTATGCTGTCTACAATAAGCATTGTCGGAATTTCCCCTCCGGTTACTATAAAATCTCCAACCGAAATAATTTCATCCACAAATTCTTTTATTCTTGCATCTACCCCTTCGTAATGCCCGCATACAAAAATTAAATGCGAAAGTTTAGATAATTCAACTGCTTTTTCTTGGTTGAATGTCTTTCCGCAAGGATCAAGAAGGATAACTTTTTGCTTTATTGAGCTGAGTTTTTTTGCTTGCGCGATTGCTTTCTCTAAAACATCCACCCTCATAATCATCCCTTTCCCTCCCCCATAGGGTTTATCGTCTACTATCTTATGTCTTCCTATTCCAAAGTCCCTTATATTTATAAAATTAATTTTTACCAAATTTTTTTTAATCGCGTTTTTTATTATTGAGTGATCAAAAGGGCCTACAAACATTTCCTTAAAAAGGGTCAATATAGAGATTGTCATAACAGTATTTTAATAGATATGAGGTTTAACTCTGGCTTTCTTCCAAAACTATATTTATTTTTTTATTTTGTTTTATCGCGGGAATCTTTAAAACATTTCTTATTGCTCTTATTACCTTTCCGTTTTTTCCTATTACTTTCCCCATGTCGTCTTTCCCTACAGTAACTTTAAATGTGATTAGTTCGCCATCCCCCTCTTCTGTTATAGAGACTTTATCAGGAGAATCAACAAGAGAGGATATAATATAGGAAAGGGCTGTCTTCATTGTTTAATAATATTGGCAACAGATACGGTTGGTTTTGCACCAACAGATAGCCAGTATTTGTATCTGCCCATGTTAATTTTTTTAACTGTCTCTTTTTCTCTCTTTTCATACCTTCCGAGTACTTCTATAGCTTTCCCATCTCTTTTGCTTTGTCTCTCTTTAACAACGATTCTGTACTTTCGCTCGCCTTTTCTCCCTGTTTTTGTAAGTCTTATTGCAACTGCCATAAACGTAATTTTAACATTATATTGATTTATTCTCAACTACTTGGATTTTAAAATTAAAAGGGCTTGTTTTGCTGCATCTTTTTCTGCTTCCTGCTTTGACTTGCCAATACCTTTGCCCAAAAGAACTTTATCTTCGTAAGCTCCAACAGTAAAGATTTTTTTATGAGCCGGTCCCTCCTCTTTGAGGACCTTATATATAGGAGAAAGTTGTTTTTTAGCCTGAATAATTTCCTGAAGCAAGCTCTTGATATCTTTTAAAGCTTTATTTGAAGAATAAAATTCTGCCCTTGGGAGAAGAACCCGGGTTATAAATTTAGTGACTTCTTCTATCTCTTGGTCCAGAAAAAGAGCGCCAATAAAAGCCTCAAAGCTATCGGCAAGAAGGCTTGTATTTTCTCTTCCCTTTGATTCTTCCTCTCCTTTTGAAAGCTTTAGAAGATTGCCAAAGTTTAATTCTCTTGCAATTTCTGCAAGAGTTTTAGTATTAACTAAAAGAGATCTTAAATTTGTTAGGGATCCTTCATCAAACTTTGCGTATTTATTATATAGGTACTTTGAGACAACAAAGGATATAATGCTGTCTCCCAAAAACTCCAATCTTTCATTTGACGAGAGGTTTTCTTTTGTTTCATTTAAATAAGATCTGTGTATAAAGGCCTGTTCGAAAAGTTTTTTATTTTTAAACTTGGGAAGATCAATCATAATTTTTGCGCAATGATATTGCCCAGCGCTCCATTTATAAATGAGGGACTTGTTTCTCCTCCATATTCTTTTGCTAATTCTATTGCTTCATCAATTATAACCTTGGGCGGTTCTTTTTTTTCGATAAGTAGTTCAAAAATTGCAAGTCTTAAAATTGCCAAGTCTACCCTATTTATTTTATCTATGGGAAACTCCGGAGCAGCTTTTTTAATACTATCGTCTATGATTCCCAAGTTTACAAAAATTTTCCCTGCTTCTCTATCAATTGGCTGATTATAAAAGCTTTTTTTAAAGAGGTTCTCAACTACCTTTTGTCTTTTTTTATGTCTTGGGTCAAGAGGATTTTTCATCTTTTTCCTTTTTTTTCTTTTCTTTGCGAATTATTACCGCTTTACCCTTATAATATCCACATTTCTCGCAGAGAGTGTGGGGTATTATTGTGTTTCTGCAATTAGAACAGATTATCGAAGATGGAATCCTAAGCGCAATACCTGCTCGTCTTTTTCCTTTTCTTTGTCTTGAATGTCTTCTTTTTGGTTCCTGCGGCACTTGCCTATTTTACCACTATTTGGTGGTTTTGCGCAAGACGACTCAGCCAATTCTTTAAAGGATTAAATATATACTTGTACAGCCTTTATCTGTACACCCTTGGGGTGGATTGCTATTGACACCTGCGGATTAGACTTGATATATTAATTGATATGCCTTCAAGATTCACCCCTTTTGTAAATAACGAAATATACCATGTTTTTAATAGAGGCGTTGCAAAAATGCGTATTTACAATAACATATATGACTATAGAAGATTTTTGAAAACAGCTCTTTATTATCAGCTTTTAGGACCTAAGCCAAAATTTTCAAGATTTATGCCAAATAGTTTTAGATTGAACGCTATCAAGATTATAGAAATTATTTGTTACTGTTTTATGCCAAATCATTTTCATTTTCTTTTAAAACAGGTAAAAGAAAATGGTATCACTGAATTTGTGAGTAAGTTGAGCAATAGTTATACAAAATATTTTAATACAAAAAATCAGAGAGTTGGGCCAATATTTCAAGGAGAATTTAAGTCTGTTCATATTGAGACCAACGAGCAACTTCTACATGTTTCTAGATATATCCATCTTAATCCTATTATTTCCTATACTGCGAAAGACTTAAAAAACTTTAAATGGTCTTCGTATAATGAATATATTGGTGAGCCAAAGAGTATTTTGTGTTCAAAGGAAATTATTCTGGATCAGTTCAAATCTAGAAAAGAATATGAAGATTTTACTCTTGATCAACTGGAATATGCTAGAACTTTAGAATCGGTGAAGCATAAGCTGTTGGATGTGGATCAGTAGTAAATCTAAGTATGGTTTTGAATGTACACCCCAAGGGTGTACATCTAGATTTGTTTATGCGCTGTAATGTTTTCGGGTATGCCGTGAGCTTTTCTCAACAGCTCATTTATCAGCGTATCCTCGGATATGTCAGTATAAAAAATATAAAATGCTCTTGTATCTTTCTCGATTCCTCGGATTTGATGAGCCATACCAGGGTTGGCATCCTCAAAAGTAACTATTTCTTGATTTTGATCCAAGGTTAAATATGAAAGACCTGCATCAAAACCCTTGCATTCTTTTATACCCATTACTAAAAATTCTTGATCTAAATCTTTTGCTTTATCTTCTGCATCTTCTTGCGTTTCGCATCTTTCATGTCTTGGATACCAATTTGTAAGTTGAGTATGAATCCATTCACCTTGGAGTCTTGGAAATTGATAGTATCTTGCTAAGAGATCAAGTAGATCTCGATCGACCATTTGCCTAAGAAGTCTGGGATTTAAAGGTCGGAATCCGTCGGGGGAATACAGGGGCCTTATTAGATTTGCGACAAAAAAATCCCGTCCTTGACTAGTAGGTTCCATATATAAGTGTTTATGCATTAAAGCTCTAAGCAGAAGAAATACGCCGAGCCTTTCGGCATCTGCAAAAAATACAATCTCTCTTTTTTTATCAACCACGACATCTTTATAGATGTTCCCGATATCGGGATGATGGGACAGTGGATATCTTAGCTCGATAAGATATGGATGAATATTTATTTTACTTCTGACATTGCCTATTACTTCATGAAGGTCGTTCATCGTATAAGTAATTCTATCTGCTATATCAAGTACTTGTCCAAGGATTCCTTGATCTCCTATAATCTTGTCCAATCTTTTGCACCTTAATCCCTTCCATCTTAAAAATTCCTTGCCTTTTCTGTCTAGTACTTCATGCCAAAACTTCTCCTCGCCTAGGTTGGTGGGGTCTATAGATTTGGTAACATCTCCTAAAGCTGGTGTTGCGATGTCGTGCAAAATTCCTGCTATTTCTAAAGTGTCTATTTGTTGTTGCAAGAGATTATTATGTCTCCCAATTTCTCCTGCCGTAAGCCCTACTACCAGCGAATGATCTGACCTATTATGAGAATAGCCAATAAAATACTGTTTGTCCGGTTGCGGACCCACGTAAGAGAGAAAACTTAAAGCTCTAACTTCGCTTAATCTTCCCCATACTCTAAAAGCATTTGCCGCTTGCGCTAGAGTGCTTTCATCGAGAACCCATCTTTTTAAATCTGAGTATGGTAAATATATGTTAAAGTCCCCTTCTTCAAACTCATCCGAGATTGAACGGAAATGTCCTTGGCGTAAATCGGTTTCCCTTCCCATAGTTAGGGAATTCTAACAGAGGGTTATAGATTTTTCAATCCGGAGAGATTTGTTTGGTGTTTTGGTTTTTTATTTTTTCAAAAAGCAAAGGATAATCCGAAAGATGTGGAAAAATAGACTCCGCTTCTTTTCGGGTTTTTTCAATAAGCGAAAAATCAGAAAATGAGGCAATTTTAAGTATTGGGATTCCGTGTTGGGCAGTCCCGTAAATTTCTCCCGGTCCTCTTAATTTTAAATCAAGTTCTGCAAGCTCTGCTCCAACATACAGAGTCTGCATACTTTTTAGTCTTTTAATAGTTTTTGGATTTTGCGAATCTGTAAACAGTAAGCAATAGGATTGCTTATTACTTCTTCCGACTCTCCCTCTTAATTGATGAAGTTGCGAAAGTCCAAATCTCTCGGCTGCCTCAATTAACATTATCGTTGCATTTGGAATATCAATTCCTACCTCGACAACCGGTGTTGCAACCAGAATATCTACTTGTCCCTTTTTAAATTTATCCAGAATAATATCCTTTTCTTTACTTTTTAATTTTCCATGGAGCAATTCCAGTTTTTGCTTTGAAAAAACTTCTTTCCTAAGATACTCAAATTCTTTTTTGGCGGCCTTAACTGTTGCCATTGTTTCCGATTCTTCTATGAATGGGCAAATTATAAAAACTTGCCCTTTATTATCCATAATTTCTTTTGCTATCCATTTATAAGCATCTTCTCTTTTTTCTTTTGGGATAAGCCAAGTTTTTACTTTTTTTCGACCGCGTGGCATTTCATCTAAAAACGAAAGATCTAAATCGCCATAAAGAGTTAACGCAACTGTTCTTGGAATTGGAGTGGCAGTTATTGTTAAGAGATGGGGGTTTAACCCTTTTCTTCTTATTGTTCCCCTTTGCTCTACTCCGAAACGCTGCTGCTCATCGATTACCACCAGTCCCAAATTTTTAAAATTTATTTTTTTTGATAGAACTGCGTGTGTCCCGACTAAGATATCGGTATCATCCCCTCCTTTATACTTTCTGCTACCAGTTGCTAGGCCGACTTTCGCTCCAAAGAGAACGAGTAGGCCTGAAATTGTATCATAGTGTTGCTGTGCCAATATTTCTGTTGGAGCCATCAGAGCCGATTGAAACCCATTTAAATACGAAAGAAACATTGCGATACTCGCAACCACAGTTTTACCGCTTCCCACGTCCCCCTCTAAAAGTCTATTCATGGGTTTTTTAGAAGCTAGATCTGCAAAAATTTCCTTAACAGCTTTTTTTTGTGCATTTGTTAATTCAAACGGTAATTTTGACCAAAATTTTTCAATGTCTTTCTTGTATTTTGAGATTGAGAACGGACTTCCCACAAATTTATTTTTCCATTGCCCCCTTCTTAAAAGAGCTGCAAGTTGCAAGAGAAAAAGTTCATCGAAAGAAAGTCTTAATTTTGCTTTTTCTGCTTGATCTAACGATTTTGGAAAATGAATTTGCTCAATAGCTTCTTTTAATCCTATCAATTCAGTTTTTTTTAAAATTGAGTCTGGAATATGCTCGTTCACAAATTTTACTTGTTCTTTAATGATTTTACTTATTTGTCGGCGTAACCACTTAGATGAAATTCCTCTAGTTTCATTATAAACGGGCACTAGCCTTCCAGTATGGAGGGGTTCAACCCCTTTATAAATTACCTCATATTCTGGGGATTGAAATATTGTTTTATTTTTAAACCAATCCACTTTACCTGCTAAAGAAATCACATCTCCTTTTTTAATGATTCTGGGTATGAAGGGTTGATTAAACCAAACCACGCTTAACGATCCCGTATCGTCGGCGATCTTGGCCTTTTGAATATTTTTCCATCTTTTTGTAAACTCGTTCTTAATCTCTGTTACTATCCCTTCTATTGTTACTATTTCTCCCGGCTGAATATCTGCGATTTTAGAAACTAACGAGTAATCCTCATATCTAAAAGGAATGTGATAAAGAAAATCTTCAATTTTTTTTATCCCTAACTTTTCCAGCCGGGATGCGTATTTTTTAAAGACAATTCCAGCCTCTTTAATCGGTGTTTCTAAATTCATATCCTACTTCAGCGAAGAGTAAGGAAGGGTAGAAAAGACGTTGCAACCAAAGCAATAGTTGCAACTGCAACTACTATTTTCCAAATCCAACTATGCTTTCTAAAAATCTCCATAAAACTATTTTATCACAATTAATCTTAATGCCAAAAAGCCCGACGGTTAGTAAAAAGCATAGGAATTCCTGCATTATTGGCTACATCAATTGATTCTTTGTCGTTTACTGATCCACCCCGTTGAATAATTGCACCTATTTTGTATTTTGCGCAAAGTTTTACGCAGTCGCCAAACGGAAAGAAACTGTCGCTTGCCAAAATTCCGCCCCTGGCATAGTTTCCTGCTTGTTCCAAGGCTATTCTAGTTGATTTAACTCTTGAGGTTTGCCCAGATCCTATCCCTCTTGTCATGGGAAGGTTCTTATCAACTACGATCACGGAATTTGATTTTATCTTGGTTATGAAAAGCCATGCGATTCTCAGCTGTTCTAATTGTTTTTTTGTAGGTATCTTTTTAGTTACCGTCTTCCAAGCTTTTGAGTCTTTTTTGGAATATATATCTTGAGTCTGAAGTATAAAACCGTTATCTATCCATTTTACGTTTAATGTTTTTTTCGAGGGCTTAGGTAATTTTCCTGTTTCATATATTCCCATGCTCTTTCTTACTTTCGAAAGAAAAGAAAAAGCCTCTTTTTCTATCCTAGGAGCCGCAATTACATCTATATTGCCTTTCCTTTTATCCTTAAATTGAGCAATTATTCTTGCGCTTTTTTTATCAAGCGTTTTATTCATTACGATTATTCCGCCGAACGCAGATTCGGGATCTGCTTCTATTGCTCTTTTCAAAGATTGTTCAGGTGTTTTTCCCAAGGCAATCCCACAGGGAGTATTGTGTTTTATAACAACCGCACAGGGTTCATCGAAAATCCTAACAGACTCAATACCCGCGTTTATATCGGTAATATTTATTAGGGACAATTCTCTTCCCCATAATTTTCTTAGGCTTCCTAAAGATGAAGAGTCTGATGAAAGATATAGTGTGGCTTTCTGGTGTGGGTTTTCGCCATAGCGAAGATCCGTCACTTTTTTACCGGCAATTGTAATCTTACCGGGGAAAAGGTCAGTACGAAGATATTTCGCAATCTGACTATCGTAAAAAGACAAATAGTCAAATGCCTTGGCAGACAAGTGTTTTTTGAATTTTTCGGAAACAGTCTTGTCCTTAAGCTTTTCGGAAACTTCAATATAATCATTGGGGTCAGTTATTACGATTACGTTTTTAAAATTTTTCGCAGCCGCTCTTACCATTGTGGGTCCACCTATATCTATATTTTCGATTGCTTCATCAATAGAGATATTTTTTGATGCTATTGTTTCTTCAAACGGATAAAAATTACAAACGACGATATCGATTGGTTTTATTTTTAATTTACGAGCCTCTTTTATATGCTTTTTATTTTTTCTGTCAAATAGGATACCTGACTCAATTTGAAAGCTAATCGTCTTCATTCTCCCATCAAAACTTTCAGGATTGCCAGTAATTTTTTGGATAGGGATTGCTGGAATTTTGTTTTCGGTAAGAGTTTTTACAGTACCACCTGTTGAGATTATTCTGTAGCCTAAGGAGACGAGGTTTTTCGCAAAATCTACAATGCCGGTTTTATCAAAAACACTTATAAGCGCGTATTTTTCATTTGCTGACTTACTGCTCATCTTCAAGCGAACGGACAGAAGAACTTTATTTTAAAGATAAAAATTAAGAATTTCAATTAGTAGATCTTATTTTTACGAATCTATGTTTTCCGACTTTTATCACTCTCTCATTTTTGAGTTCAATTATTTCATTCGGATCGATCGTTTTGGTCCCATCAATCGAAACCCCTCCCTGCTCTACCAGTCTTTGTGCATCGGATTTACTTGATGCAAGTTTAGTCTCAACAAGAATATCAGCTAATCTTTCTTCTGACTTTTTCAAAGTATGGGTTTCCATTTTTTCCGGAGCCTCTTTTTTCTGAACTGTTTTTTCAAAATGTTCCTGGGCTTTTTGAGCAGAACTCTCATCATTTAATTGTTTAACAATTTCAAAAGCCAGCCTTTTCTTAAATATAATTGGATTTTTTTCGAGCTTGAGTTTTGTATATATTTCAGTTATCTCCGACATAGAGACATTTGTTAAATATTCAAATCCTTTTCCTATAATTTCATCGGGCAGTCTCATCAGCTTTGCAAATAAGTCTTCAGGTTTATCTGTTAGGGCAATCGTGTTTCCTTCTGTCTTGCCGATTTTTTCACCCGACGCATCAGTCAGAAGAGGTGTAGTTATAACGAACTTATTCTTACCTTTAATTTTACGCATCATATCTCGTCCAACCATCATGTTGAACAACTGATCGGTTCCACCAATTTCAACATCAACATTCATTGCAACAGAATCATAACCTTGCATAATCGGGTACGTAACTTCCACCATAGAAATTTCTTGATCGTTTTTTATCCTTTTTCGGAACATATCTCTTTCTAAAATTTGTTGAACCGTAAGCAAAGACATAAGTTTAGCAATCTCAAGAGCTGGAAGTTTTGACAGCCATTCGCTGTTGTATTTTATCTGAACGGGATTTTTACCTTTGAACCGCACAATTCTTCCAGCTTGTTCTTTGTAGGTTTTTGCATTTTCCAGTACCTGTTCTCGAGATAATGGTTCGCGGGTTTTATCTCTTCCGGTTGGATCTCCTACCATTCCCGTAAAGTCCCCAATTAAAAAAATGACTTCATGACCTAAATCTTGCCATTGTCGCAGTTTTTTTAAGCCAAGCATGTGACCGATATGTAGGTCGGGAGAAGTTGGATCAAACCCTTGATAGACACGAAGTTTTTTGCCTGATCTCAGAAGATTTCCTAATTCTTTTTTTGAAGGGATGATGTTTGCGACTCCCCTTGTTAAAAGTTCTTCAATTTTATCCATGCCTTAAGTATACCACGACTAGTCGGTAGCAACTAGCCACTAGTAGCTAGTTTTGATATACTTAAAAATATGGTTGATTACTCAAGAAGATCGTCTCGGAGAATTAGATTTAGAGGTAGTCGTTCAAAAGTTCTTCTCTACAGCAACTTAGCAAGATATGCGTTATATGGACTTATTGCTTTTATAATAATAATGACTGGTCTTTTTCTCTGGTACGGAAGACAGCTTCCTACTCCCGGAAAATTGATTAACCCGCCGCTTGGACAATCTACGCGAATTTACGACCGGAAAGGAATTCTTTTATACTCAGTTTATCAAGATAAAAATCGTACATATGTAAAACTTAAGGATATTCCAACAGATCTTCAACACGCTACAATTTCGATCGAAGATAAAAATTTTTATAAAAATCAAGGATTTTCTATAACAGGCTATTTCAGGGCAATAAGAAATGTTTTTTTACTTAGAGGACTTTCGGGCGGATCAACTATCACCCAACAGCTCGTTAAAAATGTTCTTTTGTCTTCGGAGCGCACAATTCCCCGAAAAATAAAAGAGCTGATGCTTGCGATTCAGGTTGATAAAAAATACTCCAAGGATCAAATTCTTGAGATGTACTTAAATGATGTGTCCTATGGAGGAGCAAATATCGGAGTTGAGGCGGCTTCGGAATCGTACTTTGGGAAAAAAGTTAAAGATTTAACACTTGCAGAAAACGCTTTTTTAGCTGGTCTTCCGCAAGCACCAAGTATTTACTCGCCTTTCAGCGGAAAAAAATATTATATTACGCGCACCGAAAATGTATTAACGCAAATGGTTTCGGAAAAATATATAACTAAAAAAGATAAAGAGAAGGCACTTTCGGAAATAAAAAATAAAACATTCCCTCAAAAAGATAAATCCATAAAAGCTCCCCATTTTGTTATATATGTTAAGCAGCTTTTGGCAAAGCAGTTTGGAGAAAGTGCAGTTGAAACTGGCGGACTGCAGGTTACAACAACTTTGGATTATTCAATAGAACAAGAAGCGGAAAAAGTAATAAAAGAGGAGATCGATAAGCTTAAGGGCTACAACGTAGGTAATGGTGCTGCGATTGTAATCGATCCAAAGAGTGGAGAAATTCTGGCAATGGTTGGAAGCAAGGACTATTTCGATATTAAAAATGACGGAAATTTTAATACTGCTCTTTCCAATAGACAGCCTGGATCATCTCTAAAGCCGATTATGTACGCGACTGCTTTTGAAAAAGGTTATACGCCCTCAACAATGATAGTGGACGTTAAAACGGATTTTCCAACCAATGATCCCAAACACCCAATCTACACTCCGGTTAATTATGACGGAAAATATCGTGGACCAATCCAGATTAGATTTGCTTTGGGCAGTTCTATTAATCTCCCTGCTGTAAAAATGCTTAGTCGCGTTGGAATAAAAGATGTTATGCAAAAAGCCTACGATATGGGAATTGAGAATTGGAAACCGACAAGGGAGAATATGGCAGATGTCGGACTCTCCCTTGTTTTAGGAGGAAGGGAAACGTCGCTTTTAAGCGAGGTAACTGCATATTCTGTTTTTGCAAATCAGGGAGTGAGGCAAGATCCGATTGCAATTCTTAAAGTAACCGATAGCAAAGGAAATACGCTTTTCGAACATAAAAAAAGAGACGGAAAAAAAGTTTTATCAGCCGAAGTTGCTTACTTAATTTCTCATATTCTCTTGGATAACAATGCAAGAACTCTTGCCTTTGGTCCAAATTCCTGGCTGGTTGTTCCCGGGAAAACGGTTTCTGTTAAAACTGGAACCACAGATGAAAAAAGGGATAATTGGACTGTTGGGTATACCCCATCGTATGTTGTAGGTGTGTGGGTTGGAAATAATGATAACAGTCCAATGAATCAAGCAATTTCATCGGGCGTTACAGGAGCATCTCCTATTTGGAATAGAATTATGCGGTTTGCTTTAAAAGGAAAAGGAGACGATCCGCCTCAAAAGCCAGATAATGTAGCTGCGCTTCAGATAGATGCCTTAGGAGGAGGGCTGCCGGTTGGAGGTCAACCTACGAGGTCGGAATATTTTATAAAAGGAACCGAACCAACAGGACCTAATCTAATTTACCAGAAAGTAAAACTTTCAAAACATCAGGGCGGGAAACTTGCGAATCAATTGGAAATTGATGCAGGAGACTACGATACTAAGGAGTACATAGTTTTTTACGAGGATGATCCTGTTTCAACCGATGGAAAAAATCGATGGCAAGAAGGAATAAATGCATGGCTTGCGACGCAATATCCGGGAGATGAAAGGTACCATCCACCAACCGAAACTTCAGATTATCAAGATTCTTCTAAATCAGATTCTTCAGACCAAACAACTCCTACATCAGTGCCGAGTCTTTCGCCGAGCCTAACCCCTACCCCAACCCCTACCCAAGCGCCTTAATTTTTATTCTTTTAGTTTTACTTTAAATTTTTTCTTAAGTGCTTCTAATATTTTTTCTCGAATCTTTGAAACTTCCTCGTTTGTTAAATTCCTTTGTCTATTTTGATAAACAATTTGCCTTGACATCCTTGGGGTGGATTAGGAGGGCACCTATGCCACGTAAAATCTTTTTACTCTTCGAAATCTAAAAGTTGATGTTTTATTATTTCTAGTTTTTTTCCGTAGTCTTCCTGATCGAGAACAAATTTCTTGTATGAATCAGAAGACGGAAATTGATTAAGAATTATTTCTTTTGCACAAATTCCACCTCGATTAACATTGATATACTCAAGATATGAGGACCATCTGTAGCTATTTAAATTCTTTGTTTTATAACCAACAAGCGGGTTAAGGTGGATATAACGGGAGAGGTGAATAAGCTGTTCATTTGTTTCAACATGTAAACTTTTAAACTCCCCTTGTAGAAGCGGTCCAACCCTTTTATTTTTAGCGTTGAAATATTTCGTGTAGCTGTTGCTTAACTTACTGACAAATTCGGTTATACCACCTTCTGTTTTTTGACGAAGTAAAAAATGGAAATGATTAAGCATAAAGCAGTAACAGACAATGTCAACTATTTTGTTGTTAGCGTTGAGAGTTTTGGTAAGTGGCGTGAAGTGGGAAAACTTTGGCTTTGGTCCGTCTATTTGATAGTAGATCATCGTTTTTAAAAG
>Ga0209541_10005162_pt1 | contig 22834 bp, 23 predicted proteins | sample RifCSPlowO2_01_FD_184027 | JGI IMG/M metagenome (GOLD analysis project Ga0209541, IMG submission 184027) | Groundwater microbial communities from Rifle, Colorado - Rifle CSP2_plank lowO2_0.1 (SPAdes) (version 2) | ecosystem: Environmental > Aquatic > Deep subsurface > Groundwater | place...
ACTTATGAGAAAACATCAATACGAGTTGTTTGATATTAACAGTTTGCTGAAATCACAGTAGATTTAGCCTCAAAACCAATTTAGCCTCAATTCAGTCCGATTTTTCGATTGGTTAATACTATTGCATCTCCTGTCAGTTATGGTAGGAGTTCGATGTCAGTAGATTTCATAACTTCCAGAGTATTGGTCTTGGTGCGGTAATAGCCTGTTATTAACACCTTCTCGTTGAGAAATGAGGCAAAGTTGACGCCAGTACTGGAGCTCAGGAAGTTAATCTGTCCGTTTCTGGCGACCAAAACAAACCGCGACGCGATCGGAGCGGTTGGTGAAGCAAAAGGCGCAAGAGAAGCTTCGTCAGTTGAGGGCGGCGAGGTGGGGGGAGTGGTTGGTAGAATATTTTTAACTTGATAGCTGGCTTTGATAGTCCCTATTTTAGTAACCTGGACAGGCGCCGGTGTAACGGTTGGTTTAATAATCACAATCGGGGCGGGAGTGGGCTTGGTTATCCACCAGGCATGCTCAACCGCCTTACCTTTGAGGTAGGCGGGGACTGCGCCTCCGGCCACAATAATTGTGAGCGCCGCCAGAAACCATTTAAAAGGAATATGAATACGGATTTCTCCATCAGCGTCTTTTTTAATCCAGTTTTTAATTGCTTCCAGCCAGCGGTAAAAATAAGTTAAGGGATTATTAATAACCAAAAGCGGTGCGTCGACAGCCGGATCTGGTTTAGGAGGTGGTTTGGGAGAGGAAGAGGTCACTTTAATAGGCGGAATGTTGGTTTTTGTCGTCATACTATACCGCTTTCAGCGGCATAACCAAGTCTGACTTGGCATAACCCTCCGTACTCCCGCCAAAGGCGGGATACGGTGGGGTATACTATCAATATATTACAGAAGCATTGTCATTTGCCAGAGAAACAAAAGGGACTGTATACATTGTATATGCGTTTTTTGAGATAAAGTTAAGAGTTCACGGTTCTTGACATGGAACACTATGATATAGCTTTATCTCTGCCAGCGCAATAAGCGTATTGGTATCTTTAATTAATTTTCTTTAAGTTCAGTAAATAAAATTTGAACCTAAATCGTAACGATGGGAGGGTAATGTAATTCCCTAGAGAAATAGATTTCATTATTTTGCTTTTTGAAAGGAATTAATAAATTCATTTGGATTTACAACGTGTGTTAAGGATTTAATTTGACTAAAGTGTTTAGCATTACCTGTCACAAAATATGCAGCTCTACTTTCCAGCAAACAGCTAACAAAAATATCATCTTTTTCATCTCGTGATTGGTATTCTGGTAGTATTTCCGAAGAAGGAACGAAGATTGACTGTTGTTTAATAAGATCAAGTAGAGTCTCTAATTGCTCGACGGTAAAATATTGTCTAAAAACGGGTCTCTTACCCACATTTTTAATCTCTTCTAGAATAGCCTCAGAAATATAGAATTGAAATTGTTTCTCACTCCAAAGATCCAATATATCTCTGCGATTTCCAGGAGCTATAAGAGCAGAAATAAAAATATTTGTGTCCAAAACCGCAGATGGGAGAGTGATCATGCCTTATTGTACATTGCCTCCTTTTCTTTATCCGCCAGTTTCAGAGCTTCATTTTCACTGATTGAATTTTTTTTTAGTGACTTAATCAAACTTTTATATTCTTCTTTAAAAGTATTACCAAGCGTTACTTTATCACTAATCACAGTTGAGATTATAACATGACGTAAAAAAGAAGAGGGATTGAGTCCAATAGAACTCACTTTCTGCTTAAATTGGTTATAAAGCTCAGGAGAGATCCTTATATTTAAAAGCTTACTTTGTACTTGGGTCATATGTGTAAAGACAATTTATAATCAAATGTCTATACAAATTATAGTATAGTTGAAGACCAAACGCAAGTGGAAGTTTAGTTCGTAAGAGTTCACACTTCTTGACAAAATTGTATCATTCTGTGTCATCCTGAATTTATTTCAGGATCTGATCTTTAGTCACTTCTAGATTATCATAAAACCTGCATTCAATGATTAAGTGCAACAAATGATAATTTTGAGTACTCCAATTGTAACATTTCCTCGGGTGTGGAGTAGCTTAAGACCTTCCGTGGTCTATTGTTAAGCTCCCAGGCGATATCATCAACATCCCGTTGAGGAACGATTGTGAGGTCTGTTTTCTTGGGTAAGTACCGTCTCACTAAACCATTGGTATTTTCGTTAGTCCCTTTTTCCCATGAATGATATGGATGACAAAAATATATTTTTGCTTTTAAGAATTTTGCCATACCTTGGTGGTTCTTATTTTCTACTCCATTGTCAAAGGTAATAGTTGAGCAAATCTGATCCTTCAATCGAGAATTGACAACCGCCTTTGTTTCTTCTGGTGTTTTACCTTTCAGTTTGGTTAAAATCACATAGCGAGTCTTTCGTTCAACTAAACTATTGATGCCTCGAAGGCGTCCGTACATAATAGTGTCTTCTTCCCAGTGACCAATAGTTTTACGGGAGTTAACTTCATAGGTTCGATCATCAATCCAGACTCGGTTTGGGATAATTGATCTTTGAGATCGTCTCCCGTGCTGTTTTGTTCTTCGCCTTTTTCCATACCTTAAATACTCTTTTAGATGCTCCCTTTTCCCGTATTCTGAATCAAAGATAAACTGGTAAATGGATTCATGACAGACGTATTCATCGAGCATTCGTTTTCCTTCTTTAATCTCTTTTTTAAGTCTTCCGGCAATCGTCTCCGGTGACCAGCCAGCTTTCAGGCGATCAATGACATAGCTTCCTACCTGATGATATTCGATCTTCCGCTTGATTCCTCCCCTGGCTTTCTCACGCTGGTAATCCTCTTGAGCGTACTTGGCCGTATACCCCCGTAAGATTCCCCCTCTTTTTCTAATCTCACGGGAAATAGTCGACCGGTTAACATTTAAAAGTTGGGCAATCTCATACTGGGATTTACCCTCATTCAGATACACCTCTATCCGAACCCGATCATGTTCAATAAGGTGCCGGTAAGTGGACGTTCTCATAGCTCTATTTTACTATGGGATGTTGCACTTGATTATTGAACTTGTAAAAGTAGGCAAAAAGTAGAAAGTTTGATATACTATAGGACTATGGAAAGAATCCTAAAAAATGACTTTAGAAATGAAGTGATCCACCCAGTAAATGAGTTAGTCAAAATGAGGCCAATTGTAGGTTGTGCAAAAACTCATCCCGAGGAATTCTGGGATAAATATCGAGGCACTATTGCATATCATTTTAACGGATTGTTACAAAGGAATGATACCACTGATGTAGAAATAGTTACACCTGTTCATCATAATAGTGGTGACTTACCCTTATTACTATATACTCTTAGTAGACAAGTTGTTCCGCCTAATAATTCTCTCGCGTTTACGGTTTTACTCCATAATGCTGATGCTGAATCAACGCACATTGTCCATGAATTAGAAGTAGCAACTGAGGGGAGAGTAAGAGTAGTTGATATTCGCAATCCATTGTTGCACGGTGCATATTATGGTTGGCAGTTTGCAAATCAAATAACCACTGGAAAAAAAATGAATAGTCTACCTCTAAAAGATTGGCGGGAGTTAGTGATTCAACATGCTTATGAAAAGTTACCTCTTCCAAAATCAGACAACTTGCATAGGCGAGCGGAAACTTATCGACTGGTTAATCATATCGCTAAATATACCCCTTGGTCAAAGGAGATCATTACTTGCTATATAAATGGTCAGCAGGTAACTAAAAGGGAAGCTTATTTGGCTTTCCGAGAATATGCACAACAACGCGAATATGATTATCCAGAGATTTGCGACATATTTGACCTTGAGCCTATTACTACAAATGAAGAGCTCCTTCACACATTAAATGCAATCGGATATCACTGCATAAAACAGGTTATGGAGCAGATATTAAGAGATATTTAATCATTGCTTCTTCAGTCTCTAAATCCGGCTGTGATTCCCAACTTCAGGCGGGTCTTTGTCCCAGAGGTCTGACTCCAGATAAGGCACAGTCACTGCAACCTTATCAAGTAAAAAGAAACAGTCAAACCGCTTCTGTTTGAAAAGCAGGCTTTTAATACTTGACTCTTACTGGAATTTTTATTAACCTTTTATTATGAAAAAAATTATACCTTTTTTTCTGCTTTTTTTAATCTCTTTACTTATTTACTCCCGTGAAATTTCTGCAATCTCGATAAGTGAGGGATCAGAATCGACAGAGTTAAAGGTAACAGAATTTATTAAACCCACGATTAAACTAGATTACTCCACTGGTACTCTTAAAAAAGAAGAGTTAAAACTCAAACTTGAGGAAAAACAAAGTCAACTCACCGAGAAAAAGCAAGAAATGCTTACCACGACACAGGAGTTAAAGTCACAATGGCAGGAGAAAAAGCTGGAGTTTTTGGAAACATTAAAACTAAAACGCGAAGAGGCCAAAGAATCATATCAATTAAAAAAGCAGGAATTTGAGACAAAACTGCAGGAAATTAAAGATGAAAAAAAGAAGCAGATTGTCAAACGGATAAATAATCGAATATCCGTAGTCAATAAAAATCGTTCAGAAAGAATGATTCAGGTGCTCGAGAAATTATCAACGATTATTGATCGGCTTACTGAGAAAGTCAACACCGCTAAGAATTATGATCTGGACACTTCCGCTTCAGAAATTGCCATTGCCAATGCCAAAACAGCAGTTATTGCCGCCCAAACCGCCGTTACCACACAAGCAGGTAAGAGTTATGTAGTGGAGATTCAAACCGAAGAGACTTTAAAGGCGATGGTCGGCAGTGATGTTTCCCAGCTGGAGAGTGATCTAAAAATTGTTCATCAAGCCGTAGTTGATGCCAAACAGGCGGTAAGTAAAGCGGGTGAGGAGGTAGCTAAACTCGGTTCTGGGCAGTTTCAACAGAAGTTAACGCCTTCGCCGGTTGGGAAATCAAATGAATAATTATCAATACTAACTAATTTTTATGGACGTCAATAATCAGAACAATCAAACACCGGAAACGCCAACTCCCGTTAACTCTCAACCTAATATTATGCCACCAGCCGTTTCGCCGCCTCCGCCTGCCTCACCGCCGAATATGGCAACAATTAATATGGCGCCTCCGCCTGCCTCACCCTTAAATAAATTTTTATTAGTCTTTTTACTGATCTTAATGATGGTTTTTGCAGCAGTGTTTTATTTATTCATGTCCCGGGCTAATTCCACCAGTTCCTCGGAAAATCAGCCGCTTGTCAATCCGGTGGTTGCCACCGGTGCTCCGCTAAAATCACCAACCGGCAGTTCCGGTTCTGCGGGCGCGGCGATGAATGAAGATGAAAAAACTCAGTTGGAGAATATCGAAGTGGGAAGCGTGGATGATGATTTACAAGATATTAAATCCGACCTTAACCAATTGTAAATAGGATAGTTGGAACTTCAGGAGAATTTCATTGATACAAAATTGTCAATAGCGCTAATCAGTTGCTCCATTTGCCCTTTACCGCTGTAGCGGTGATCGGCGCCTTTTATCTCAATTAATTTGCCGTTTCAGTCTCATCTTATATTGTCCAAGGCAGGGGATTGACAAGAAGAAGAAGAAGAAGTAAAATGCTGATAAAATGGCAATTGTCGAGGCCTTAAATCCACTAAATAGACTTAGTCCCGGAGTTTTTTTAGTCGAAGGAGCAAAACGAGGAGCTTTATATGATACATCTAGAGGTAATGTTTATTCACTTAACCGAGAGGCGACAGAAACAATAAAAGGGTTAGAAAATAGTAATGATGAGTTTTGGATGAAACTCACTTCGATGGGAGTTGCTCTTACCCAGCAGAGTTTTGAAACTGAGACGACTTCGCAGGAAGTCGAACTTCCTAAACAGACCTTGCAATTTGCCTGGTTAGAGATTACCGATAAATGTAATGAACGTTGTCTTCATTGTTATGGGAGTTTTTCTCCAGAGCAAAAAGGAGTAGCGTCTAAGTCATTAACTCATAATGACTGGAAAGATGCCATTTGGGCGTTGTCTAAAAATGGATGCAGTCAAATTCAGTTTATTGGCGGTGAACCTTTTAAATACCGCGGTGAAACAAGAACACAAACAGTTTTGGATCTAGCAGAATTTGCGAGAGAAAAAGGAATAGATTTTATTGAAATATTCACTAATGGAACGCTTATATCTAGAGAAGCCATTAAAAGAATAAAGGATCTTGGTGTTCAGATTGCTTTATCAATCTATTCATCTGACGCAATAGTTCATGACGGCATAACACAAATTCCAGGAAGCCACAAAAAAACTCTTAAGGGGATTAATATGCTTAAAGAAGCAGATATTCCAATAAGAGCAGCTGTTATTGTCATGAGACAAAATGAGGATACCATTGAACAAACGCTCGAGATGGTCCTAAATTTAGGTTTAAATAATCGAGCGCCAGACGTTGTTCGCCCTAGCGGTAGAGCACAAGAATCAAACATCATGCCTGATATTAAAACGCTTTTAAAATATGGTTTTGTTACAAAACCCAATTTGTCCACCGACCCGGTGAGCTTTCGCAGAAATCATTTATACAACACCTGTTTAGCAGGTAAGATTGCCATAGCCACAGATGGGAAAGTGATGCCTTGTATTTTTTCAAGAAAAGCTACATTAGGAAATATCAAAAATCAAGAACTAGAGGAAATTCTTCAATCACAAACAGTTAAAGAAACCTGGGAGTTAACCAAAGATAAAGTTTTAGTCTGTAGGGATTGCGAATATCGCTATGCTTGTTTTGACTGCCGCCCTCTGGCCGCTGATTCAAGTGGTGGAAAACATTATTCAGATGCGCCAGCTCCCAGATGCACTTACAATCCTTATAACGGTGAATGGGGAACTGGTATATGGAGAATAAATAATCATGGACAGATCATAAATGAAAGCTTACCAATAGAGAATTAATAATCTAGAAAGGGGGTGATTAACTATGAAAGAAATGGGTGAAATTTTAGCACAACAAGTAGCATCGGCAGTTAAACAACAGCCAACGATTGAGCTCGTAACTCCTCAGACTGAACCGGCGTCAGCTCAGCTATGCGCTCCTATTGTACCGCCTGGTCCGCCTGCTCCCTGTTTTCCTGGTATTTTACCACCGCCCATGTGTGGGCCGACGGTATGTGTTCCTGCATGTCAACCAGCATGCATGCCTTCATCTCTACCGAGGGGATGCGCACCTGATTATATAAAACAACCTCCTCCGAAACCACCAAGGCCAAGTTAGTAAAATTTGCTAACGAAAGAAGAAGGGGAATAGTGATCAGTTAAAATCTGAGGCCACTTTTTCGGATGGCGGGAAAGGATTATTTTGCCAAAAACAAAGGCGAAATCATGAGGAGATCTAGTTGGAGCTATGACAGAATCCTCGTGATCTAAGTCTTTTGCTTGTTCTTCTTTTATTAATCTCTCCAGTTGTTTTTTGATAAAGATATCAAGGTTGCGTTTATGACTCTTCCAGAAAATCTCGCTGGCGGTATATTCAGCCAAAAAAGCATAAAGCTCGCTAATTCCTGGATCCATTGGAAAGTAAATAGTTTTCTTAATCTTTTTTCCTTCATAAAGTTTTTTTGCCGTTTGCAGGAAGTGAATATTTTCTTTTTTATTTGAATACCACCAAAGTTTATGCTGAATCCAATATATGTGGCCAAATTCATGAACAATGGTGGCAAGGAATGACTCCCGAGTAACATGCGGATTATCTTTTATGTTGTTCTTTTTTTGCAGTTCAATAAATGGAGTCAGAAGACCCCCATTTATCTTATGGATATTAAATTGTGATGTGTTAAATTCTTTAGGAAGGAGTTCGTCTAGTGGTTCAGGGGCTGAGCAAGCCCTCCAGCCAATTTGCCACTCGTCTTTAAGTTTAATTTTGTGAGGAATTTTATAGGCATAAAAATCAGAAAGCCTACATGGTAGACGGCTAAGAAGGGGAAGAGAGACCTCTGTCCAAAGGTAAATAAAAGAAGAATCATAACTTACTATTACGATATTTTTTAAAAGGTTTTTTCTATTAAAGATAAAATCCAATTCCGGGCACAAGACGATTTTTATTCCTTCCTCTATCGCCTCAAAATCTCTTTTCGTTGCTTTATAATTCTCAAACATGGATTTATTCTAACACATAAAAACCAACTCTTATTGTCCAACTTCTACCCAAACTTCAGGAGAATTGCTTTGATACAAAATCATCAATAGCGCTAATCAGTTGTTCCATTTGTCCTTTGCCACTATAGCGGTGATCGGCGCCTTTTATCTCAATTAGTGTGCCGTTTTGTAACGTTTGGACAAGTTGTCGGCTTTGGGAAACAGGCACTTCCTCGTCTTGATTACCGTGTACAATAAGAGTGGGGATAGTGATCTTTTTGGCCGCGGCAAAATCAGACACCGGCGACTTGAGAACCAATAATGTGAGATCGCGGCTTTGAGAAGCGGCAATTAAGCTGCAGATTCCGCCAAAGCTGGAGCCAATAAGTCCGATCTGCTGGTAACCTTGTTTTTTGACTAAGCGGATTGCCTGGGTGATATCGTCAGCGCCCTCGGCAATGGTGACGTCTTCAATTTTTCCTGCGCTTTCGCCGTGGCCAAAAAAATCAAAGCAAAAAGAGGCGATGTGTCTGGTTAAAAACAGTTCTTTCAAGCGGGTAAAAGTAGAGGAGTTTTTATTGGAATGAAATCCATGGGCCATTACCACAATCGGCGTTGGGGTATTAACTGTTGGACTAGTTAATATGCCTGCAAGTTTTTGGCCATTGGAGTTGGAAAATATCAGTTTGGTCTCCATAACTACAATTTTAACAGAAAACAGACTTCAAAAATTTCTTACTCGACTTTCGTTGGTAATTTACAAAATATTTACATTGTCATGTAAAACTATAAATATTATTAAAAAGATTAAAAATAGTAATATTTTCATTTTATGGAAAACATCATCTTGGTTGTTGATGACGATTCCGGAATACTGGATGTAATTCGAACCGCCTTGGAGATAGAAGGTTATGAAGTGATTACTGCTGATAGATGGAATCGGCTTTTTAATAATCAAAATAAGCTGCCGCGAGTGATCTTGCTTGATGTTCTTTTATCCGGGCAAGATGGCCGAGATGTCGCATCTAAGTTAAAAGATAACCCGATGACAAAAAATATTCCGGTGATAATGATGTCAGCCTATCCACAGGTGCAGCAAGCGTCACTGGCGGCAGGAGCTGATGCATTCCTTTCTAAACCCTTTGACCTTGACCGCCTACTTACTCTGGTTGGTCAGTATATTGACACACCTAAAAATCTGAAGATGTAAATCAATTTTAGTAATGAGAACGTGATTGTTTGCGCTTAGTCGAGAACTTCTCGATGCGGAATAATAAACTTGCTTTACCCCTAAGAGTATAAACTACGGCTTCAGGTATGTTACAATAGCCCTACTAACAATCTACTTATGATTTATGAGGAGGATTTGGCAGTTTGGTTTAATGATAATTTTTAGCTGGTTGGGCATCGAGCTGACGATAGCGTATTCAGAAATGGCTGGTGTGGCACGGCCGTTTTTATTGAGCTTGTTTGTGGTTACCATCACTTGTTTATATGGCGGCTGGACGTTGGGAATAATTGCGCTACTGCTGACTGGTTTTTTTGAGACGTATTTCTTTCTTACCCCACTGAATATTTTTAGTCTATCTGCTTCTTCCTTTGTGCAACTGGTTACCCATCTGGCTGAGGGATTAATTATTATCTGGCTGGTGGGCAAGATGCAGGAGTTTAGGGCTAAGGAACAAGTAATGAGGCAGTATGATGATCAAAGAGAACTGTTACTTGGTGTAGCCAGCCATGAGCTGAAAAATCATATTGCCGGCATGAAGGGGTATACTCAGCTTTTGCGTATTAACATAGGCCAAAATAGCCACAATCAATATTCGGCTTTTGTCCAAAAGATGGAAAGGAAAATCAACATTTTAACCGACATCAGTGATAATCTGGTTAACGTCACCAAGTTGCGGGCGGGAACGCTTGATCTAAAACGTGAGGCCTTCAATATTAATACCGTGGTTAAAGAAGTAGTGGAGGATATGCAGGTTAATAGTAACAAGCACAAGATAGCAGTAAATGGCGATGTAAACGAACAGGTAGTCGGTGATAAAACCAAGATCAATCAGGTATTGACTAATCTGCTTTCCAATGCCAGCAAATATTCACCCCACAGCAACAAAATCGTAGTGGGCATTTTTAAAGATAAAGATCAAGCAGTGGTCAAAGTCCAAGATTTTGGTCTGGGTATCCCCCAGGAAAAACTAAACAGATTGTTTGAGCCCTTTTACCGTGCAGTCAGTCCGGAAGACAAAAAAACCATCTCCGGCTCGGGATTGGGTTTATATATCTCAAGCGAGATTATCAAGCAAAACCGCGGCAAGATGTGGGTGGAGAGTGAGGAGGGCCGCGGTTCTTCTTTTTATTTTTCTCTTCCTATCACGTCTAAACTTTATGACATTTGGCAAAAAAAAGCAGAGGAAAACACTTTGGAAAAAATCCGTCAGCAGATCAGTCAATGGTTTTGCAGCCGGAAAAGTTAAGGGAAAGGAACATGTTTTGTTCACATTATTTGAATATACAATAGTCAAATAATATAGGATCAACACCATATAATTAAATAAGCCAAATAAACCTTCATAAAGCCCAGAAAACGATTTAATAAAAATTCTTTATACAATTATCACTTAATATAAGTAAGCTTAGAGTAGGACTTTTCGCCATTAACATCGGAGTTTAAAGATCAAAGATTATTGTTAAAAAGTTGACTGACATCTGACAATATAGTATAGTGTTTACAGTTAGATATAATTTTTATTATCAATTAAATTATTTTTCTTATGGCAGACAAAAAGTCGAACTTTGGATTAGGGGTGATGCTTGGTACCATTATCGGCGGTCTGACTGCTTTTTTTCTGTCGCCAAAATCCGGGCCGGAAAATCGCGAGATGGCTAAAGCAAAGATTGCGGCGCTTAAAAAAACATTAGAAGAGCATAAAGTACCGGAAAAACTGCAGGAGATCTACGGCGAGGTGACGGATGAGGGTAAGAAAGCCTTTCTGATCGCCAAAAAAGAACTGGAGAAGAAATTAAGCCAACTGGAAGAGAGTTTCGCTAACATGGATAAAGAAAAATACTTAAAACTAGTTGACGAGGCGATGAAAAAAGTCAAAGAGCAGACTAAAGAGACGGCGGAACGGATTAATCGGTTAAGAGCATATTTCGCCGACAGGTTTAATTGAGATAGTTATTTAGTTGTTAAGTTGTTTGAATGTTACAAGTTACATGTTACGTGTTACATTTTATGATTGACTTTCAATCCTTATTTTACGCTCTGGGAAGCCTGTTTCTTATCATCTGGATTTTTGTTCTGTTACTTTTTGCCGTCATCCTTTGGAAAACCTATACTTTCATCAAAAAAGCACCCGAGGAGATCAAAGAAAAAATTATGAATATGATACCCGGCCATAAGAAAGAAGTCGCCGGACTAATTGGCCTGGTTTTGTCGACAGTAGTATTAAATAAAATCAAGGGGGTGTTTAGGAAGAGAGAAGAACAAGAATAGATCAAAAATCAGAGAGTAAAGATCAGAACCACATTTTAAAAACATAAAACGACTTTCATGCTAGTTTTTATTAGAGTTTTGAACTCTGATCTCTAAGTTCTCACTTTGTATGCTTATATTACCTTTCTCCCATACTTTTCCTTCGATAGTCTGACGATTTTTTCTTTGTTATCATTCTTTAAAGCCGGCAGTGGCAGGGTTTTGGCCGGAAAGGGCATGGAGGTCATATTATCAATACAAAGTTTGAGCACGATCTCGTATTTGCCGATATTGACCAGGTCAACCTCAGTGAAAATTTGGGAAAATTCCTTGGTTAAAACCGTAGCATCCCGGGCGCCAACCACAAAGGAAACCAGGCTTCCCACATTGCCAAAGATCGCATGCATGATCTCCTCATCAAGCTGTTCGATGTACTGATTGGTGAGAGTCAGGGCCAACCGGTATTTACGCGCCTCAGATAGGATTTTAATAAATGAGATGGTGGCAAAGTTCTGAAACTCATCAACATACAGGAAAAAGTCACGGCGCTCTTCCTCCCGCACAAATGAGCGGTTCATCGCCGCCAGTTGTATCTGAGTGATGATCATTGCACCCAAAAGTGCCGCATTGTCCTCACCCAGTTTTCCCTGGGATAAATTTAAGATCAGTATCTTGCCTGAGTTCATAATTTCCTCCAGATTGATCGTTGATTTGGTGTGGCCGATGATGTTGCGGATCATTTTGGAGGAGACAAACTGGCCGACCTTGTTTTGCACCGCTGAGGTGGATTCGGCGCGTAAACGGTCAGTCATCTGGTCAAACTCATTTTGCCAGAAGTTTAATAAAATCTGGTCCTTGATCTTGGGATAAATTCTCAGGCGGTATTTTTTATCGGCAAGCAGGCTCAAAGCATCCACCAACGTCACATCCTGCAGTTCCAGCAAGGTTAAAATGGTATTTCGCAAAATATATTCCAGACGCGGCCCCCAGCTGTTGCCGTAGATTTTACTAAAAATAGACACAATGCCCGAGGAGACCAGGTCTTTGTGCTGTTGGTTTCGCACTTCAAGCACATTGATGGCAAACGGCCGTTTGGTATCAAAAGGTTCAAGATATACCACGTCATTCATCCGTCTTTTGGGAATGTAATCGAGGATGATTTCTGAGAGATCGCCGTGGGGGTCAATGATGCCCACACCGCGGCCTTTTCTGATGTCGTCAATCGCCATATTGGCAATAAGAGTCGATTTACCGGCACCGGTTTTTCCGACAATATAAACGTGACGCCGTCTGTCCGGGGTCAGGATACCAAAAATATTGTCTTTATTTTTGAAAACTGTTGTTGCAAAGAAGTTCAGCTCTTTCTTTTTTTCAGCAGTTAAACGTTCTGCTATTGGTAGGTTTTCCGGCGGTTCGCCAAGTAGAGTTTTTCCCCAGGCGATATTTTTTACCCCGGACAATAGTTTTCCCGACGGATGCCACAACGTCGCCAGTTCCTGGGCGTTTAAGATCTGGCGTCTACGGTCAAAAAGGCCAAAGTCTCTCTTTTTTATCCGGTTAAGAAGTATTTGTTTATTAAAAAGCGGTCGGCGAAAAACTAGCGAATTACCCTCGCCCAAAGAAAAAGTGCCCAAGGTACCAGCCAGATTTTGTAGATAGATGAGGGGAGAATGGCCGGTTTTTGTGCTTCCGGCAATCAGCCTTATTGCACATCTTCCGCCTTGAAATAGTACTTTTTGGGAAAGGTACGAGGCGTTTTCCTTACTTTTTTCTTCTTTCACTGTGCCGGTTTTTGAATCATATACCTGGCGGGTGCGCGAGTCCAGGGTTTTACCAGCCCAGGGAAAGGAGGCTGCAGTAACAAGAATCTGGATTGCCAGGCGGGCATTGGCGTCTTGTTTTGATAAAAAACCCATCAGCGCCGTTAATGGGTCAATTGCCGAAAACTCGGCATAGGTTTTGATCGGTAGGTGGTAGGAATAATTAAGTTTCATCTCGCCCACTGTCAGCCGGGGCGATTTGAGTAAAATCTCCAGCGGATCGCGGGTGTGCTTGATAAGCGATTTGGGATAAGCCGAGTGAACGAGGCTTTCCAGCAAGGTGCGGCGACTGGCTGGGGTAGTGATGTAAAAATAAATTGTCTGACCAAGCAGATAAATCTCAAAAGCATAGCGCGGCGGCGGATAAACAAATCTTTTGAACAAGCCTACATGCGAGGGGAGGAGTGAGGAAAAAATTTGTACAGCCGCTTCAATGGCGGTTTCGTCGTCTTTGGGCGTGCGGATCTGCAAATGAGAAAGAGTCATAAGTTTATTATAGAGTATGGAATGAAAATGGGAGATGATAAATCAGATTTCTGGTGGTTGTGGTAAAATAGCTCAATGGTCATGGATTTATCGTGACTATTTATCAGACATCGAAAGTTAAAAGAAAAGGGGAAAAAATATGGCCAGAATGAATATTTGGTGGGGTGACCCACAGGATGCTTATGAATCTGAGGAAGTGGAAGCTCAAGATAGAAACGACGTTATTGTGAAAGATAAGCAAGGAAGGCCAATCAGTATCGAAATCATTGGACTATTACCCAAAGAATTGAACGTATCGGAAAAATTAGACCAGTTGACTGCAGGTAAAAAAACTCCCTTTATCCTTTCTTCGGAATAAACGGTTTACTCAGTGTGTTTTTTGATCGATGTACAGTTATTCCAACAAAACTCAGTAATAACATCCCAAACCCCACAAACTCCAGATACTGCGGCCAGAAGACGATCACTATTCTTTTGGATTGCTATACCGCTTTCAGATGAAATTGCAAAAAAACACTTCATCTTTCAGCGGCATAACCAAGTCTGACTTGGCATAACCCTCCGTACTCCCGCCAAAGGCGGGATACGGTGGGTATATTTATTTCTTTTTATAAACTTCTTTGCGGTGGCGAAGATAACCAACAATCCAGATATTGTTTCTTTCTTTCGTTAAAAGGATTCGATAATTACCGACCCGCAACTTATACCAGTTTTTCCAACTGCCGGTAAGTGGTAAAGCTTCTTGGTCGTCTAAACGAAATTGATGAAGAGTTTTTATGATTCGTCTTTTAGCTAGTTTGTCTAACTTTTGCAGATCTTTAAGTGCTTTTTCCGTAAACACTAGGGTTCTCATATTTTCTTAAGAATCTCTTCAAAAGGAATCAATCTGCCTTTTTTAATATCTTTTTCTGCTTCCTGCCGCGATTTTTTGCTTTCTTCATCCATCTCTTCTTCCATAGTTGCCATCAAGGACATAAAAGAGGTATAGGAGATAATGACCATGTTTTGGCCTTGTTGTAAGTCTTTGAGCAGAGATTGCGTTGAGGGTAAAAGGTTGTTCATAAAACTGACGGTATTATAGTATTTTTAACCATATCCTGTCAATCCGCATAGGCACACGTAAAAGAGAGGTTATCATCTCAGCTAATTGGGTGATTTTTGGGTATAATTTGTTCATGCAGAAGCTGAAATCTTTAGTTCAACCCCAGTTTTTACTATGGTTTCTCCTAGGCTTCCATTTATGCGGTAATCTCCTCTGGCTATATCTAAACAATATGCCTCCTCTTTGGGATGAGGCAGGTCATACTCGGGACGCGGTAATTTATTACAACATTTTTTCCGACGTATTAAGCGGTAAAATAGATTGGTTTTATCTACAGGAAGTGCTGCATAATTTCTATCCACCTTTAGTCAAAGTGATTGCTGGGGCGTTGATGCTATTTCTTTATCCTGATATTAAGATGGCCCAGTTTGTCGGTACGTTATTTTTTCTTGGCACACTGGTTATGACTTATAAACTAGCAGGATATATTTTTAATAGTAAATATACTGCTTTTCTTTCGGCGTTTATTTTTTCATTTTATCTCAATGTCTACTGCCGATCGCGCAGTTTATCATTAGATATAGCATTAATATTTTTTTATTTAAGTGGAATATATTTTTATTTACGCAGTAATTCACTTGAGAAACGAAGAGAATCAATTATTTTTACTATTTTTTTGATATGTTCTCTTTTAACAAAAATCCAGGCTCTAATTTATTGGTTACCAGTGGCGTTATTTTCCCTTATTAATATCTTCTATGCACATAAGGACAGTAATCTGTTTAAAAAGCGAACTATCAATTCCTTTCTCGTCATTATTATTTCAACTATTTTTGTCCTTCCGTGGTTATTTTATAATTGGCCAACATTGCAAACTTATCTTAGGCTATCATCAATAACCGAAATAGATGAGCCCAGTAGCGTCTATCAAATAAATTATTGGCTTTATTATCTAAAGATATATATTTCTGATCTGGCAACTATACCGGGTGCAATCCTATCTTTATTAGGCCTATTTTACTTTTTTAAGAAATCTCAGTACCGGTCTTTTTTTTTAATAATCATTGGGACAATTTATCTACTGTTTTCTTTTTTTCCCCATAAGGACGATCGCTTTATCTATCCAATCTTACCTTTTATCGCAATCGTCTCTGCCTCTTTTGTGGGTGTTTTTACCAAAAAATATGCGATACCCTTTATTTTGTTATTTGTGTTATATCAGATTACCCTTTATTCAACAATTTCTTTTGGATTCCCTTGGCAGATGCAGTTTGACATCATCAAGCGGCGTTATAATCCGATAAAATACAATTATCAACAAGCAGTTAAAGTTTATAAAGATCTGGTCTATCAAACAGACGAACCGTTAGTTTTTTTACCAAATTATGCTGGTTTTAACGTCAATATTTTCACGATATATACTCAGTTGCAACGACTCACTAAAGCCAGTTTTATTCAATCCGGAGGACGGACCAGTTTTTCCTCGATACAGGAAGTCGAGAACTACCTCAAGCCATATCAGTATTTTTTTTATACTGATAGCGATATCGGTGTCTCTTGGTTAATCGATCTGCGGGCACTTCAGCAAATGCAGAAATATATAAAAAATAGAATTTTACATAAACAAGCAGAAATTCTTTATAGTTTTACTGCTCCTGAGGGGCAGAAAATTCAGTTAGTAAAAATCATCCATGATTAAAAAGGTATTTTCCTATCTTAAGGTGAGGCCATTTTTGAGTTTATTGACTCTTTTTTTAGTAGTGATTAGCGTTACTTCCCTTAAACCTGATTTTTATTTAGTCGGATGGGATAATTATTCATCTTATCTTGACACAAAACTAAATTTTTTCCGGCTGTTTTTTGCCACTTGGAGAAGCTTCCGTGGTTTTGGCGTCCCCTCTGATGCGGAAGTAGTCGATATCTGGCGATTGTTATTTCAATTAGCTTTGAAGATGCTGTTTATCCCCACCCGTTTACTGGATCAACTTTACTATCTACTGGCTTTATGGTCAGGAGTAATTGGGATGTACTCTCTAGCTTCTTTTATCCATAGTCAACATAAAAATCATGACGACCGATTTACTGATGTTTTCAGCTTCGTGGCTGCTTTTTTCTACCTATTTAACATTAATACCTTATCTATTTTTTATTTTCCTCTGCCAATGTTTGTCACCCGATTTTTTGCTTTACCATTGATATTTTATATCCTTTTAAAGCTGGTTTATTCTTCTAAACTCCAATTTAGTAGTTATCTCGTTTATTGTCTAGTAATGCTTTTTACTGCCGGTAGTTATCTTATTCCAACGGTATTTATCACGGTCTGCATCGCTGTTCTTATTTTTCTTGCTTCACAGGGGAAGATAAGAAAAGGCATAGCAGTTTTTGTCTTTTTTTTACTGTTAAATTGTTTCTGGATCTTACCGTTTCTTAATTATACTTTTCAAAAATCCGCCACTGTTCAGCTGGCCCCGACTTTTATTGACGGTAATGAAGATTTATTAAATAAAAATCAATCCGATTTTGGTTTAGATAAGCAGCTGATTTTTTATCCTCAGTTTTTTACGATGAGTTTTAACCAGATAAAAGACCATTCTACTCATTATTTCCACGATCTTGCCAGTACTCTTAATAATTTTCCTCACAGTTTACTTGTACTTTATCTTTTTCCAGTGCTCTATCTCTTTGGCGCCGCTCTTCTTTTGTTGAAATACAAACGATTCAGGCAGCATGGATGGCTACCGTTGACTCTGCTGGTTTTCTTATTTTTATCTTTAAAAGAATACTCAGCGTTAGGTTTTCTCTACAATTTTTTTTCCCGTTTTATCCCATACTTCAGTGTGATCTTCCGTTTTTCCGATACCAAGTTTCATGCCCATATCGCTTTCGCGGGAAGTATAACTGCCGCATTTGCGATAGAGTATCTTTACTATAAGTTGAGCGAGGGAGGGCTGAAAAAAATTCTGCCAGGCGTCTTTGCTTTCCTGGTTGTCATACCGACTTTATTTGTCTTCCGTACCTATTTTAATGGCAACTTCATTGGTTTTTTCATGTACAATCGTATACCACAAGCATATTTTGATCTAGCGGAAATCATTAATAAAGATCCATTGGCGGGGAGAATTGTCCAGTTGCCGACCGAAAATGGCTATAGTCTTTACTGGAAATCTTACAGCTGGGGTTATTTTGGTTCGGCATTTTTTCATTATCTAGTGGATAAACCTTTATTCGATAAAACATTCTCCCCAGCCAGTCAGGAAAATGCTCTTTTTGATGAAGTGCTCCAGAGTATTCAAAAAAATTATCAGTCTATCGCCTTAAATTCGACTTCCTCTAACCGTTTAGATGAACTATACACACTCCTGAAAAAATCATCAGTACGTTATTTAATATTTGATGAAACAATCTCCACCCGTCAATCTACCCGCGGTTTGGATATGTGGGGCAATTTTAATTCACAAGACGTAATACCTCTGTTGCAAGGATTGCGGGATAAAGGGTATATTCAGTTGGTAAAAGAGTTCCCCGTTAATTTAGAAGAATATGCCAATTTTACTTCTGAGTCGACGAAACAACAGAAGATCTTACTTTATCGGGTAGCCAACAGTGATCAGCGTTTAATATTTATCGATCAAATCCAAGTTGCAGAAGAACCAACTCATAATGGTTTAAGATCGGCTCTGATAGAGCAGAAAGATGTTCTTTATGATAATGAGTCGCCTACAAGAACAGTAGCACCCTTTCTCCGTAATGATGCCCAGGTATCTTTTCAAAATAAAGAAATCAACTATCAGATTTCTCTACCCGGTAATCTGCAGGGCGCGTTTACGTACTCAACAACAGAGACCGAGACGGGAAAGAAAACTCGGTTAATCCAGGTTTATGTAAAAAAGACAGATAACGATTTAATATTTAATTTATATGAACAGTATTTGCCCAACCTTAATGATTTGACTTTTTTACAGCCTTTAGGCTCGGTGGCGGTGTCTTTATCTAAAATACAACTGGAATCGGAAACGCTCTCAAGTGATAAAGCTACCAATTCCTGGCATATTATTAGCCCCAGAATACTCAAAGATCTCAAAATTAGAATCAATGATACTGTTTTACCAGTTGCGGCTCCTTTATCAGCCGTTGAAACATATTCAGGCTCGGTGATAGTTCGCACCACCGATTTTAATGCCAGCATCCTTCAATATACTGATACTCAGCCAATTGATGTCCGTTCTTTTATCTCTTTGCCAAATGAGAGCTGTTTTGGCGACAAATTAGGCGATTACGAGATAGGGAAAGAGTTGCTACCAAATAACACCATGGCATTGGCAGCGCGCAACGGCTCGCTTTGTTTACTGGCTCCTCTTCAATCAGCATTTAATAAGAATATCGCCTATGCGGAGCTCGCTTTGCGTCTTATCGCAAATCAACAAGATTTAGATTCAGAAGCACAGTATGGAGCCAATTTCTCAACTGCCAAACCACAGTTAAAGCAGACAATCCAAACTTTGGCCAAACCGCAATATTTAAAAATTTGCGTTAAAGAAGATCAGTATCAGGAATGCTATAACAAAGGGAGCCTGGAACTTAGTCATGCTGGTGAAGTGATCGTCCCCATTGAAAAAAATTTCAATTTGCTTTTTCAACCTCAGCTAATGTTAGTATCCCGTAACCTGGCATATCAAAAACAGTTATTTCAGGTCATTAACCCGACAATCCGCTATTATCAAACTATCAAAGAACAAAAAATTTTCCTTCCCCAGACAACCAAACAGGCAACAGTAGAGTTAACCGATGTTAATCAGTTGCAAATAACTTTTACCAAACCAATATCCACCTACTCCGATTATATTCGGATTGGCAAGGATTCCTTAGAGTACGAGAGCACTCCTTGTGGTTACTATCGGACGATCAGGGAGATGGATAACTCTATCATTGGCTATGTGGAACAATGCGACAATCGCCTATTTAAAGAACTGCCTTTTTCAAGTGACAACTTTTACCTCTGGCAGCTGTCTTACAATTTAGCGTCCGGACAGTTTCCTCAACTTATTATCATGGATAAATTCAACAATTATCTCAATGAAAAAATTTCTTTATATAACGGTTATCCCCAGATTCCTGGTTTTAATACTTTTCAGAGTCCCGAGTTTTTCACTAATTCCGAGCTGATCAAAAAAAAGCTAACAGCATTAACGCCATCAAGCACCTACGTTTTTATCTATCCCGCTTTTGATCTTAACGACGCTAAACCTAAAAGTTTTAATTTCAAGCAGTATACGGAAAATGAAGGTCTGTTTCAGCTTGCGGCCTTTAATATTGTTGAGTTACCCAATGACTGGCCTTCATTAGCGCTCACTCCGCTTAACAACAGTCAGAAATTTTACTCTCTTCCAGCAAGACATCAAAGTACCCAGATTTTACCTTCTTTATGGAGAGTCACAGCGCAGGTTGCACCAGCTGACCATTATTTACTTCGTTTCAATGAAGGCTATGATACTCAGTGGGGGATATACCCAAATGGCAAAAATGGCAAACATTATCGCTGTAACGGTTACGCTAACTGTTTTGAAATTAGTTCAGTTGACGGCGGTGAGCAGACATTCTACATTTTCTATTGGCCTGAACTTCTGGCGATACTGGGTTGGACTGTCACAATTTTTTCAACTATAGGTTTTGGCTTCTACTTTATTAAAAATAAGGAGAAATAAGTTTTTTGGCTGAAGCGGTGCAATGCTATTGATAATTTTTTTGAGCTTCCGGTAGAATCCCCAGTTAAACTGAGGTGAAAAAAGCAGACCGGCAATTAACATCCCTATCCAGAACAGCTGGACAAACAGGGGAGCAGTTTGGATATTACGATGTGCCCAGCGGTGGACATGATACAGTTTGATTGTCAGTTTGCGAAAGTACAAGACCGATGCCGCTTTGTCATGCCAACGGACTTTGACAAGAGGCTTTTGGATATTGGCCAGTTTTCCTAATTTACCCAGACGGTACCACAGCTGAGTGTCATCGGCCGGCCAGAACTCCTGTTTATAGCCGCCGGCTTTTAAGGCGGTTTCCTTGCGATACATCACCGACGGATCGGAGAAAGGGCTTACCAAAAGCCAGGTTTTTTTGATTTCCTCATCGGTTTCCAGAAACTGGAGAATCTGTTTATTCTTATTATCAAATAGTTCAATCCACGAGCCGACTGCCACAATATTTGGATTCTTGTCCAAAAACTCCACCTGGGTTTTAATCCGGTCTGGGAGCATAATATCATCCTGATTAAGCCGGCAAATATATTTTCCATGGGCTTTATCCAAAGCAAAGTTCAACACCCGGCCCAAACCGCGGTTGCGGGGAAAAGCATAAAAGCGGACATTAGCGTATTTTTTTCAAGGAGAGTGGCATAATTCCTGGCTACGGTCAGTGGAACCATCGTCAATCAGGATAATTTCGAAGGCGCGATAGGTATTTTTTTGCACCGATTCCACTGCCTCGGCCAAAAAAGGAGAACCGTTAAACACCGGAATAACTACCGACACCAACGGAATTTTTATGTTACATGTTTCGTGTTTCATGTTATATGTGTTATTTGTATCCCTTATCCCTCATGCACTGTTCATACCATTGGGTGTTTGGTTCGCTGGTAATTCTATTTCTTCCTTCCGAGGCTTCAGTAGTCTGGCTCGTAGCCGCGCGTATACAGCTGTCTACGGCCGCATTTTTCGTTGTTTGTTGATATGATATTAAGCCATAAACGCCCAGGATCAAGACAACTGCGCCTACAGCGATTAAGTTACTATATCTCATAGAATGTTAAGTAAGTTAATAAATATTAATCCTATAGTATAGCAAATTATTAACGATAAAGCAAGGTATCTTATTGGCCATAAAAAAACCTCCACCTTGAAGATGGAGGTTTAAGAAAAATAAAAACCTATTCTTATTGCACTCTTACGCCCCATTCAGGATTAGCTTGTCGACTGGTAAAAATCTGGCTGGTTGTTGGATCAATTCCCTGAGCCAAACCAACCGCTATATATCCCCCCTCATTTCCAACTGAAAGTCGAGCTGTTTCCTGATATCCTTCTGGATATACTGGGGCATTATGACTAACTCCATCCCATTGATAATATAACCAAAAGACGCCACCAAAATTTCGTGTTAAGTCAGCATCAGGCAGTACTACATTTGTTCCCTCTGGTCGGTCACTTGTTTCGATTGTGGCGACCGGAAGACGACCGTTATTTTGGTCGACAGCTGCAGCCTGTAATTGGAGAGCATAAACTGTACTATAAAACGATTTTTCATCATTATTTACCTCTGCTTCTATTAAAGCCCTGTCAAATGTTTCCACCGGTGCTATTTGACCAGAGATGGGTCTCGTTTGCCATTCTGTATCATTACCATATTTGAGCGCTGTCCCCTTCGTTAACTTTTCAGCTTTTTTTAATAATCTTCTCTCCCTAGCTTTAGCAACTAACTCATCAAAATTGGTAGGAGGTGCAGCTTCCCTCTTCGGACTTATCTCACCATGCACAGTAGAACCTGCTAATACTGGTGCTGCGATAATTGCTAGTCCACCACCAGTCAAAACTCCTGCTGCTCGAAGAAATCCTCTTCTTGATATTTTTTCTGCCATAGTTTAAAAATTAAAATTATAATAAAGTTTTCTTTCAGTAAAAAAAGTTATCAATTTAAGTCCAAAATTTTCTATCTCGTTCACCTCCTTAGGTCTATATTTAGTAATTAAGGCGTGTTTCAATCCTATAATACAGTATTTCTTCGAAAAGTCAAGCTGATGTATGAGTTCCATACATATGGCACTCTTGAGGAAGAATAGATAACAGATAATTGATAGGTGAAATATTGTTTAAACTTTTATGAACTCGCTTTGTATTGTACCATACTAA
>Ga0209541_10005163_pt1 | contig 22831 bp, 20 predicted proteins | sample RifCSPlowO2_01_FD_184027 | JGI IMG/M metagenome (GOLD analysis project Ga0209541, IMG submission 184027) | Groundwater microbial communities from Rifle, Colorado - Rifle CSP2_plank lowO2_0.1 (SPAdes) (version 2) | ecosystem: Environmental > Aquatic > Deep subsurface > Groundwater | place...
TAAGTAGATTGCATCTTTCCTGTTAGTTTTTTTCTATCAAGATAAGTTTAAAAACTTATTATTTCTAGTTAAATCATGGCTGAAGATAATTTTAAGCAAGAAATAGGGAAAATTGTCTCAGTCATAAATATAATTTCTATAATTATAATTTAAATGCAGTTTCTTTTTTCTGAAACTGCAGGAACTTAAAATGAGTTTAAACCATACACAAGCAAGAGAACAAGAAGAAAAGAAACTTCCTTATGAAATAGCAGGAGACTTTTTAAGGGCTTACCTTGAAATGGCTCCTAAAAAAAGGGCTTATGTCAGAATGCAAGGAGCGTTTAGAAGAGCTTATGAGATAATTGAAAGTTTTCCTTTACACCAAAGGCTTGCAATATATGGAGAAGATTTGATAGCCAAGGTTGATAATGCAGAAGTAGAGAATTAAATAAGTTTAAAAATTAAATTCTGCTTAAAAATAGAAAGAGAAAACAAGATGTATAATCAGCAAGAAACAGAAAAAGAAATTTTAGAGTTTTGGAAAGAGAAAAAAATATTTGACAAGTTGAGAAAGAAAAATAGAGGTAAGAAAAGATGGAGTTTTCTTGATGGACCTATTACTGCTAACAATCCAATGGGAGTTCATCATGCGTGGGGCAGGACATATAAAGATTTATTCCAGAGATTTAAGGCAATGCAAGGATTTGATCAGAGATTTCAGAATGGGTTTGATAGTCAGGGATTGTGGGTTGAAAGAGAAGAGGAAAAAGATTTAGGCTTAAAAAATAAAGCAGATATAGAAAAATTTGGAATTCTTAATTTTATTAAATCATGTAAGAAAAGAATTGAAAAATTTTCAAAAATACAAACAGAACAATCAATCAGGCTTGGGCAATGGATGGACTGGGGTAATAGTTATTATACTATGTCTGATAATAATCAATTACATAATTGGTATTTGATTAAAACTTATTTTGAAAATGGGTGGTTATACAAAGGAAAAGATGCTGTTCCTTGGTGTCCACGATGTGGAACTGCTTCATCAAAACATGATATTGTTACAGAGGGTTATAAAGAAATTAGTCATAAAGCTTTATTTATGAGGTTTCCTGTAAAAGGAAAAAAGAATGAGTATTTTTTAATTTTTACAACAACTCCCTGGACTGTTCCGGCAAATGTTGCAGTTGCAGTTAATGAAAAAATTAATTATGTAAAAGTTGAACAAGGAAAAGATTATTATTGGTTAGCTGAAAAAACCTTAGGGCAACTAAAAGACAATTACAAAATAGTTGAAAAGAAAAAAGGCAGAGAATTAGAAGAAATGAAATATGATATGCCTTACTCTAGTTTTGAGGAGCAGAAAAATTCTCCTCATAAAGTTGTTTTATGGGATTTAGCTTCTGAAGAAGAAGGAACAGGAATTGTTCATATTGCTCCTGGTTGTGGAGCAGAAGATCATGACTTGGGTAAGAAATTAGGGTTGCCTGCAATATCTCCATTAGATGATGCTGGAATTTATGAAAAAAAATGGGGAAAATTAAGCAATAAAAAATATTCTGAAGTTAATGAGTTAGTTTTAAAAGATATGGAAGAAAGAGGTTTTGTGTATAAAATAGAATTGTATAAGCATAGATATCCTCATTGCTGGAGATGTGGCGAAGAATTAGTTTTCAGGTTAGTTGATGAATGGTATATTAAATGCAAGGAAATTAGAGAAAAATTAATAAAAGAAAATAAGAAAATTAAGTGGTTTCCAGAGTATGGAAAAATAAGACAAGAAGATTGGTTTGAAAATATGAGTGATTGGTTGATTTCTAGAAAAAGATATTGGGGATTACCTCTACCAATTTGGGAATGTAAATGTGGAAATATGGAGGTTATAGGAAGTTTGAAAGAATTAAAAGATAAATCAATTGATAAATCAAAAGTTGATAAAATTCCTGAGATTCATAGGCCCTGGATTGACGAGATTAAAATTAAATGTAAGAAATGTGGTAAAGAAATGTCAAGAGTGCTTGATGTTGGAGATGCTTGGTTAGATGCTGGAATTACTCCTTTTTCTACCTTAGATTACTTAAATAATAAGAAATATTGGCAAGAATGGTTTCCATTTGAATTTATTTGTGAGAATATGCCAGGGCAGTATAGAGGATGGTTTAATGCTTTATTATGGGCTAGTGTCACTTTGACAGGAAAAGCTCCATTCAAATCAATTCTAGGTTATGAAACTTTAAAAGATGAAAAAGGAGAAGAGATGCATAAAAGCAAGGGAAATATAATCTGGTTTGATGATGCTGTCGAAAAAATAGGGGCGGATACTATGAGGTTACTTTATTGTCTGCAAAATCCAACACAAGAATTAAGATTTGGATTTCATGTTGTGAAAGAACCAAAAAATAATTTAAATATTTTTTATAATATAAGCAACTTGATTGAAAATACTAAAAATAAGAAAGCTAGTAAAGTTGAAGATAAATGGATTATAAGTAAGTTAAATTCTTTAATAAAAAGAGTTACAGAAGAATTAGAAAATTTACATCCTCATATTGCTTCTAGAGTATTACAAGAATTTTGGTTGAATAATTTAAGCAGAGGATATATTCAATTTATAAGAGATAGATTACAAGATGATAAAGAAGCAAAATCGACATTAAAACAAGTTTATTTAGAAATTGTTAAATTACTTGCACCTATATGTCCATTTATCACAGAAAGAATATGGCAGGATTTGCGAGGAAAAAAAATAGTGAAAGAAGAATCAGTTCATCTTTCATCTTTTCCAAAATACAACAAGAAAAAAATTAATAAAAAATTAGAAGAAGAATTTGAATTAGCTTTGAGAATAATTGAATTAGGTTTGGCAGAAAGAGACAAAGTTAAAATTGGATTAAAATGGCCTCTTGCTAAGGCAGAAATTTTTTGTGATAAAAAAATTTCTAATGAATTACAAGAAATAATTAAAAGACAGCTAAATGTTAAAAAACTCAAGTTAGAGAAAGGTAAAGAAATTAAAGTTTCTTTAGATTTGAAAATAACTCCTGAACTTGAGGCAGAAGGATATGCTCGAGAACTTGCCAGAAAAATTCAGGATGAGAGAAAAAAAGCTTGTCTAGTTAAGAAAGACAAAATTAAACTTATCGTTGTGGCTGATAGTGAGTTAGTCGAGATGTTGAGATCTCAAGAAAAATTTATTAAAACTAGAGTGAATGCAAAAAAAATTTTAATAACTACTGATAAGGAAAGATTTAAAAACCTAGTTGAGTTCAAAATTAAGGAAAAGAGGTTTAGTGTTACCTTTAGTGAAGTATAAAAATATTTAAAAAGAGTGAAATCATAGCTAAAAAGTAAAATGATAGTGAAAGAAGAGTTTTTGAGCAGGTTAAGAAAAATCTTTGATTTAAATTTGTACGAGGTGAGAGTGTGGACTGCTTTGTTATCTCGTGGAGTTTCAACTGCTGGCGAGTTGTCTTCTATTTCTGATGTGCCAAGAAGCAGAACTTACGACATTCTTGAAAGTTTAGAGAAAAAGGGATTTATTTTGATGAAGTTGGGAAAACCAATTAAGTTTGTTGCATTGAAGCCAGAAGAAGTTGTTGAAAGAGTTAAAAGAAATTTAGTGAAAAATACCCAAGAAAAATCTAGGAGGTTAGAGCAATTAAAAGGTGATGATGTTTTGAAAGAGCTAACAACATTATTTACTCAAGGAGTTAAGTATATACAGCCTTCAGAGTTATCAGGAAGTTTAAGAGGAAGACAGAACATTTACAATCATTTAGATATGATGATTAGAGAAGCAGAAAAAAATATTACTATAGTAACTACAGCTGATGGCTTGAATAGGAAGTTAGAAGCATTAATGCCTTCTCTTGAGAAAGCAAAAAAGAGAAAAGTTAGCATTAAGATTGCTGCCCCTATAAACGCTAATAACATTAAAGTTGCAAAAGAGTTAAGCAAAGTAGCAGATGTAAGAGATGTGAAAGATTTGAAAGCAAGATTTACTTTAATTGACGGAAATCAGGTGATGTTTATGCTGATGGATGACGAGAAAGTTCATCCTAATTATGATGTTGGTGTTTGGGTTAATACAGATTTTTTCGCACAGACATTAGAGAGATTATTTGAAGCTAACTGGGATAATTCAAAAGTTATAAGGAAATAAAACCTGCTGTTTAAAAAAGAAGGGAGAATTAGATTTATTATTCTAAAATTTTTTGTGTTTTGTATTTGTTTTGATATCATTGGAAAATCTTGAGAGGGAATTTAAAAATGCTATTAGAAGAGTTATTGGTTCAAAAAAAATAAAAGTGTAAAATAAAGATTATAAAAATAATTAGAATTATGCTTAAAACTATATTTAAATTTTTAATACATTTTTGTTTAATAGTTTAATTAATTTGAATTTAATTTTGTATGAGATTATTCCTAAATTATTTTCTAAATTATTACTATTAATAAGTAAAATAAATTTTTCAGAAAAATTTATAAAGATGTAAACTATGTTTACTTTAGACTAAGGAAAAGGTGAATTAAAATTAAAAAGAAAAATTTGGGTTTAATTCTAGGAATTCTAGGACTTGGTTTTATAATAACTATGAGTAGTTATTTAATTTCTTATGATAGAACAAGTAATGCTCAAATAAAACAAAATCAAAAAACAAGCCAGGGGGATGAAATTTTGATATATCCTAAAGAGTTTAATATATTCAAAGATTATATTGAGGTAATTGGTGGCAGACCAAGTATAGGGGATACTGGAACTATCGAGGGTACTGTCATTTCTTTAACAAAATCTAGTATATGTCCTTACAAAGAAGAAAAATGTAGGATCGAACCATATCCAAAAGATTTTGGAGTTGTTAGAGTTGATAGAGTTATTAATTATACTTCTTATTCTGAACAGACTGAACAGCGTGTAGTCGAAGAACAAGGCGAAGGAATAGAAGAAACATTAAAAACTACTCCTGGATATAAAGGTCAAGATGTTCCGTCCAAACAAATTCCAAACTATGAACCATTACAAGCTGGGAGAAATATAGAATCTTTTTTCTTGCTTACTGCAAGACCAGCAAAAATTAGATATGTACCAATAAAAAAACCTAAAAGTGGGATAGAATTAATACAGACGTCAGAAACTAATATACAAACAGTTACTCATAAATCTGGAGAAGAGAAAAAAACATTTGAACCAATTCCTAAAGATAAGGAGTATTTTGTTTTTACTACAAAAATTGGAGATTTTCCAAGAACAATAGAAAAAACTCTTGTGGGATTAAGAGAAGGTTCTAAATTCCGTGCTGAGATAAGCTATAATGGTGTATTGTACATAGAAGAATATGAGGTAATAAAATGAATTACCTCCTTTAGGGTAAGGTATCAAGTAAATAAAAAATGCCAGAAAATTCAAAAACAAATCTAAGAAGAATTTGTTTAGTTATTAATAGAAGTTATTATATTAATTTAGCAAATTTAAATTTAGTGGAAGAAGGCAATCCCTCCATCGGCTTGAAAGCCGAGGTATCCTTGCCTTTGATGTAATGAAAAAAACAGTAGAGAAAGAGAATATAAGCAAAAGAACAGTTTTAATTTTAATCTTTGGAATTTTGGTTTTAAGTATGTTCCATATTTCTATTGCAGGGAGTGGAGATGGTTCAACTAAAAATAGAGATTATTCTTCTATAAGTTCTTATGGTCAAATATCAGATAGCCCTTATCTAAGATTGCCTGAAGATGTGTTGAATGTGCCTCCTATCAACTTTCCAGACCTATATAAATCAAATGATAGTGAAATTCCTAAAGAAGTAGAAATCTATAATGCTATTACAAAGAAAGTAATCAGAAAGAATATTAAGTATTCAAACAAGTTAGAATCTATTAAATATATAAAATCAGTTCCATCATATGAGGGATTATTGCCTCCTAATATTATTCTTGAGTCATCTCTTGCTATGACTTCTGAAACTGTGTTTCAATCTGAAGATAGAGAAAGAAAAAGCCAGACAACTTCTGTTGTGACTACCGAATCTATTTTTCTTCCTGATGATAGAGTAAGAATAAGCCCGACAACTTCTTATCCTTGGCGTACTATTGTTTGGCTTCTTATTGAGCATCCTAATGGGGAGATGGCTAGCTGTTCTGGAGCTATTATTGATAATTTTCATGTTTTAACTGCGGGTCATTGTGTTTATCTTCATGACGAGAATGGTTGGGCTTGGGATAGTTGGTATAATACTATAAAAGTATTTCCAGCCTTGGATGGTGACTATGCTCCTTATGCTTATGCATGGGCAACTAATGGACGAACTTATACTGGTTGGACAGATAGTAGGGATTATAGACATGATTGGGCTGTTTTGACTCTTGATAGAAACATTGGTTCATTTACTGGATGGATGGGGAGAATGACAGCCTCTTCAAGCAACTATATTTATGCTGATGCATTGAATACTGCTGGATATCCTGGTGATAAACCAGATGGAACAATGTGGTATGATGGAGATTATGGTCGCACAGCTGATGAATATAATCATTGGTATTATATGGATACTTTTTCTGGTCAAAGTGGTTCTCCTGTTTGGCGTTATTATAACAATGAAAGACACATACTTACAGTGCATGCACATGGTGATGATGGTTCTGGTAGCAATTGGGGTACTAGATTAAATCAAGATAAGTATGATAGGATTATTACTTGGGTTAATTCAGATACAGCGCCGACTGATAAAGCAGATTTGATAGACGATGGACAAGACTACTCTGGGTTTACTCCAACAACTATCAAAAGTGGAGAAAATTTTAGAGTTTGGAACAATGTACGAAATATAGGAACATTATCTTCAGGAGGTTTTTATGTTTCATATTACGCATCTACAGATACTGATATAACAGTATCTGATTATTTTATTGGTTCACAATATATCTCCTCAATATCTCCTTTTAGTTACAAAACCTCTGATCGGTCAGATGCCTTTCCTAGTAATATCCCTGGTGGAACTTATTGGGTTGGTTGGATAATTGACAGAACAAATAGTGTCCCTGAATTTGATGATAACAATAATAAAGCTTATAAAGATTCATATCAGTTGTTAGTAAAAAAATCTTCTGGTGAATTATGCTCTTCAGATTCTGAATGCTCTTCAGATTATTGTGAAGGTTCTTCTTCATATTCTGCAAGATGTTGTTCTTCTGCTCCAACAAATGATGGATGGTATGGAGGAGGTGAAAGCGGTTGTGGGGTTTGGGATGACTCAATATCATATTATAGAGATTATTATTGTACAAGTACTGGAAGTTCCAGTTATGAAACAACTCAAACAAAAGATTGTGATAATAGTGATGGTTGGTATGATTATGGAGATTCTGGGCCGGGTTGTAATCAAATGGATGATCCTACTGCAGAGCATAGAGATTATTATGTAACTAGTAACAGCAATAGTTGTAGTTATTGTAATTATGAAACAAAAGATTGTGATGGCAGTGATGGTTGGTATGGTGGAGGAAATACACAAGCTGCAACTTGTGGTTCTCTAGATAATGATGATAGTTCTTATAAAAGAGACTACTATACAACTTCAAGTGGTGGTTGTACTTATACTACTTCTAATTGTCCTTCAAAAGATTGTGATAGTAGTGATGGTTGGTATGGTGGAGGAAATAATGCAGGATGTGGAGACGACCCTTCTTCTTATTGGTATGATTATTATGTAACTAGCAATACTGATAGTTGTACTTACACAATAAGTTGTAGCGGAACTAATTTATTTGATTGTGATGGTAGTGATATATGCGTTTCTTCTTGTGATGGCAATAATGTAGTTCCTTACAAAGATTATTATGTGCTTACAAATACAAAAACATGTAGTTTCTCTACCGGCAGTTCTGAAAATTGTTTAGATAAAACTTCAACAAATTCAGATAGTGGAGATAGTCCATTAAGTTATGGTAATTGTTATGATTATACTGGTTGTTCTTCTGGTTCTTGTATAGGAAGTGATTACTATGATAGTTGTGTTTCTTCAATTTCTTTAACAGAATATTATGCTTCTGGAGCTTCTTGTTTAAGTAAAGCATATTCTTGCTCTAATTTTGAGGTTGTTGCAACAGATAGTTATGGAGATGACCCCACATATATAGAAACTTGTACAGGAGGAAAAGGAGCTGGCTGTTCGAGTGGGGCGTTTAGTACAACAACTGGAATTTCTGGAACAGATTATTGTGCAGGAACTTGTGGGACAGGAATTGATTCTTGTTATTTTGTAGAATATTATCCTTTTGACTCAACTGATTCTTGCTCTGGTTTAGATACTTGTGCGAGTAAAATTTATAGTGCAGATACAGAAGAAAATACATGCAAAACCTGTAAAGGAGATGGTTACTGGAATTTAGGAGGAGAAATTTCAAATTGTTGCGGAGATGATTCTGGAGAGTATAAAAAGACAAGAGAGTGTGACGGAAAAGCTTGTAGCTCTGATAATAATGATGATGCTTGTTGTAATGTTAATAATAAGTGTGTTTATAATAATGTGTGTTATTTAAATAACCATAAAGATGATGTTACAGGAAATGGAAAAAAAGAACAATGTGTTAATGGTATGTGGAAAGAAATTTTGTGTGAAGCAAACTTAGATTGTGATGATGGAAACAAATATACTCAAGATACATGTGTAAGTCCAGGAACATATGAAAGTTATTGTAAGCATGAAAACATAGCTTGTTTTGATAAGACTGATTGCCCTGAAGATGGTTATGTAGAGGGGAATATTTGTAGTAATGATGATGTTTATCAAGCTTATAGAACTTATGAATGCAAGAATCCTGCTACTGTTCAATCTTATTGTGGTTATACAGATGATTTAACTCTTATAGAAGATTGTAGAAGTGATAGTTATAGCTCAAATTTCTGTTATGATAATGATGCATATAGGGACTTTACTGACAGGGGCTGTAGTAATGCAGAATGTTTTGAAACTACAACTCAACAAAAAGTTGCAGAATGTGAAATATATAATTGTGAGAATGGACAATGTAAGTTTAGTGCTGGCTTAATTGCTTATTATCCTTTTACTTCTGATGCTTCTGATTATTCAGGAAATAACAATCACGGAACTAATTACGGAGCAGTTCTTGATATAGGAATAATAGGAAGCTCATATAGATTTGATAACAATGATTATGTTGATTTTGGAAAAGGACCTTCTTTATCAGGAAAAATAGATTTTTCTATAGCAGCATGGATAAAAACTTCAGCTGGAAAAGAGCAGGTAATTATACAGCAGAGAAATGGAGGATATAACGGAGAGTATCAGCTTAAGATTAAAGCTGACGGAAAACTAAGTTTTTGGGAATATGGAGATAAAAGTTTTGGATTTAATTTAAATAGTATAAAGAAAGTTAATGATGGCAACTGGCATCATGTTGTTGCAAAAAGAGATCAAACCGGCGGATATCTCTATATTGATGGAGTATTAGATTTAAAGGTTTTAAAGGCTCCTAAAAATTTGAATAATGCAATTTCAGTAGCTATAGGAAGAGATATAAGAGACAGGGCTAGATCTTTTGATGGTTTAATAGATGATGTTAGAATTTATAATAGAGCTTTGTCAAGTCAAGAAATTTTAGATTTGTATGAAATCGGATCAACATGTCAGGATGGAGAGACAAAACAGTGCGGGACTACAGATATTGGAATATGCGAATATGGAATTCAAACTTGTGCTGGAGGAAAATGGCAAGCTTGTGTAGGAAATATAGAGCCTAGTCAGGAAATTGAGTGTAATGGCATAGATGAAAATTGTGATGGAAAAGATTCTTGTAATTTAATTGCATGGTATAAATTTGAAAACAATGCACAAGATTCATCTGGAAACAATTATCATGGAACTAATTTTGGAGCAACTTTTTCAGCAGGAAAAATAGGGCAAGCATTGAATCTTGATAATAGTGATTATGTTAATTTTGGAACTAATCCTTCTATAAAAGGAAAAGGTGCTTTTACAATAGCAGCTTGGGTAAAAACATCTAGCAATGGAGTTATTATACAGCAGAGAAATGGTGGCTTTAATGGTGAGTATCAAGTTCAAGTTAAAAATGGCAAAACAAATTTCTGGGAATATGGGGATTTGCAATATGGTTTTAATATTAACTCAATAAAAACACTAAATGATAATAATTGGCATCATGTTGTTGGAGTAAGAGAATCAGATGGAACAGGAAGAATTTATATTGACGGAAGTTTAGATAGCTCACAATATAAACCACCAAGAACTCTTGCTAATTTAATAGTTTATGTTGGAGCTGATATGAGAGATAGAAAAGATTATTTTTCTGGATTAATTGATGAGGTAAGAATTTATAATAGAGCACTATCAGGACAAGAGGTTTTGGATTTGTATAATAGTGGAGGAGGCGATGTGGCTTGTAATCAAAATCCAGATTGCGGAACTGATGGTTATATAGGAAATCCTTTCTGTAGTAATGATGATATTTATCAGAAGTGGAGAACTTATACTTGTAATAATCCTGGGCAGCCAAATGCTTTTTGCTCAAGTTCAGATTCTGATAAGAAAAAACAAGAATGCGGAGATGATGGTTGCAGTAACGGGCAGTGTATTCCTGGTTGGAGTCCTTATAATGGAAATGAATATAGATTAGTGCCAGGAGATTTTAGTACCTCTCAGTCAACTTGTCAAGCTTTCTCTGGAAATACACATTTAGCAACAGTAAATGACGTTGCTGAAAATATGTGGTTAGTAGATACATTTGTAGTAGATAGAACATTAGGAATTGGTTATAATGATGGGCAAACAGAAGGAAATTTTGTATGGACTTATGGAGCTTCGTCTTATACAAATTGGCATTCAGGAGAGCCAAATAACCTTGGGGATGAAGATTGTGTAGGGTTTTATGAATGGTATGGTGTTCCAGATTATACATGGAATGATTTAAAATGTTCTCTTTCTATAGGTTACATTTGTGAGAAAGAGGCTGGTAAGGTAATTGCTCACTATAAATTTGAAAATAATGTGCAAGATTCTTCTGGAAACAATTATCACGGGACTAATAATGGAGCAACATTTTCAGCAGGAAAAGTAGGACAAGCATTAAGTCTTGATGGGAATGATTATGTAGAAGTTCCTTCTTCTTCTGGCTTAGACGTGGGACAGGATTATAGTATTGCTTTATGGATAAATCCTTCCTCTTTAGTAACATGGCAAGCTTTATTTGAAAGAGGCTCTTCAACATATAGTAGAATATTATTGTGGTTAAATAATGATGAAATAACAATTGGAACTAATTCTTATTGGAGTAGCACTAATGCAAACTTGCAAGTTAATAATTGGTATCATATTGCTGCTGTTCATTCTGGCTCAACTGACACAGAAAAAATTTATTTAAATGGAAACTTAATATCAACAGCAACAGGAAAAACTTCTGATTCTTTAAATACAGGAAATTTAAGAATAGGAAGACCTTCTGTTTATAGCTCAGGATATTATTATTCAGGAAAAATAGATGAGGTTTATTTTTATAATAAAGCTTTATCAAGTCAGGAAGTTTTGAATTTGTATAATGGTGCTTAAGTGTTTAATTATGCTTTAATTTTTCATATTCTTTTATGAATTTTTTTGCTCTATTTTTAATTTCTTGAACAGGAAGTTGCTGTAAACTTGAGGCTTCTGTGCCTTTTAATTGCCAGAATCTGCTAAGATTAATCCTGTCTGGTTTTATTTTTTTTATCAGCTCTAAAGTTTTTTCGAAATCTTCTTCTGTTTCTGTTGGAAATCCTACTATTATATCTGTCCATAATATTAAGTTAGGAATTTGTTTTCTGAATTCTTTTACTATTTTTAGAAAATCTTCTACTTTATAATTCCTGTTCATTTTTTTTAAAATTCTGTTTGAACCAGATTGAACAGGAATATGTAAAAATTTTTTCATTTTCTTGTTTTTGTAAATTTCTATTAAACTAGGTAAAATAGGCAGGACATTTTCAGGATTCATCATCCCTAATCTTATTTGAAAATTTCCTTTTAAGCTTAGAATTTTTCTCATTAATTCTGGCAACTTTCTTTTCTCTGGTAAACCATAAGAGGCATTATCCTGAGAAGTAATCCAAATTTCTTTTGCTCCTGCTTTCAAGTCGTTTTCTATATTTTTAATTATATCTTCTTGAGGATATGAAAACAATTTTCCTTTTGCTAATCTAACTACACAAAAACTACAGAAAGAATTGCAGCCTTCACTTATTTGTGTGATTCCTATATCTTTCTTTATAGGAATTTTCGGCAAGCATAATTTTTCTTCAAATTTTTCAGTCAAGAATTCTTTTTCTTCATATCTACTTTCAAGAATTTTTCTTATTAACTTGCAAATATCTTTAACATGATGTATTCCTAATAAATAGAGATTTTTATTTTGCAATTTTTCATTTCTGACTTGAGGCATGCATCCTGCTATAATTATTGGCTTGTTGGAATATTTTTTTCCTAGTTCAGAAATTCTAAACTCAATTTTCTTTTCACTTGGCTCTTTTACTATGCATGTATTAATAATTAGCAAGTCAGCTATATCTGGATTATTAGTAATTTGTAGTCCTGCTTGTAAACATAAACCTTTCATTATTTCTGTGTTGTTTTGATTTGCTGCGCAGCCATAAGTCTCAAAATACAAAAAGTTTTGTTCCATAATTTCTGAAAGAGAGGAAGGTTTATAAATTTAAAAGTTATAGTTTGCTTATGAAAAAATTAGGTGTGTTTTTTATTTTGGCAATTTTGATAATTGGTTCTTTAGCTATAATATATGCTACAGGACAAGAAAACCAAGATAAAAGTAAAGTTCAGAACAAAGTTACAATGAATAAAACAACTTTTGTTCCTTGGCAGAAAAGAAACGAGAGTGAATGTCCTCAAAATTGCAGTTGTCATGGAGCTGTTGTTTCTTGTCCTACTGAAAATGGAAAGATAATGACTATAGAGGCAGGGAGAAGTGGAAATATAATTACAATTATAGTAAATAAAACAGAGGTAAACACAACTTTAGAAGTAGAGCAAGAAGTAGATAATAATAAAACAAAAATTAAGGTAAAACTATCAAATGGAAGGAAAGCTGAAATTAAAGTTATGCCTGATACTGCTTCAGAAAGAGCAATTGAAAGATTAGGGCAATTAAATTTTACAATTGTATTAAAAGAAATTCCAATAGGAAACAACAAAACAGTTGCTTATGAGTTGCAAGCTGAAAGACATATGAGAATTTTAGGTTTATTTAGGATAAAAGCTCAAGTAAAAGCTCAAATAGATGCTGAAACCGGAGAAATTATCTCTATAAAAAAGCCTTGGTGGGCTTTTTTGGCTTATGAGCCAGAAGAATAAATTTTGACTTTGAAGTAGTAAGATAATTATTTATATTCTATTTTCTTTTAAAAATAGCTGACCGGACATTTCAGTTGTCCTGGAAAGGATGCTACTATATTAGCCTCTGGCAGGTGTTCAGCTATTAATCTGGTGACTGGACTACAACTCATCAGACGAAATCTGCACTTGTTCAAGTTTTTTTATAGGGCGAAGAAGATAACCTTTAAAGCAAGTCTATAGGTTAAGATTGATTGACCGTGCTTAAGGCACTTTCTTCACTGAGTCCAGAGTCAGCTTTTATGTTTTTAAGATGAAAAGAAAAAAGAGGAAAGTTAAGATAAGAAAAGTTGCGAATAAGCAGAGAAGAGCTAGTAAGGGAAATAAGAAAAATAAAGTTAGAAAAATTCTTAAATGGCTTAAATCAAGAAAGAAAAAAAGATAATTACATCTCTTCCATAACTTCAATTCCTAACAATTCAAGAGAAGATTTGATTACAATTCTAAATGCCTGAACTAAAGCTAAACGAAATTCTTCTTTCTCTGAACCAATAACCTGACAATTATGATAGAACTCATTAAAAGTTTGAGCTAATTCAAATGAATAATTAGCTATAATGTGAGGAGATAATTGTTTTCTTGAGCTAGAAATTATTTCAGGGAAATCAGATAATTTTTTAATTAAGCTAATTTCTTTTTCATCTAAATTCTGTAGCTTGAGCTGAGGTTTCTTTTTTGATTTTCTTATTATGCTTGAAGCACGAGCATAAGAATATTGCAAATAAGGGCCTGAATCTCCCTCAAAATTTAAAGCTTGCTGCCAGTCAAAAATTATGTTTTTATTGTTTTCATTTCTTAACATAGCATATTTAATAGCAGAAATACCTATTTTTTTAGCATCTCCTTTTGTCTTTCTATTTGCTAGCTCAATTCTTGCCTTATTAACTGCTTCTTTAATAAACTCTTCTAATAAAACTAACTCGCCTGATCTAGTTGACATTTTTTTTGTTCCTTCTTCGTCTTTTAACAAAACAAAAGAGTAATGTATAACTTGAGGAAAAGGTTTTTTAAGCAAAATTAAAGCTTGTTTTATTTGCTCGAAATATAATTTCTGGTCTTCTCCTAAAATAATTATATTTTTCCCTTTTTTGCATTTTTCAATTGTGTAAGCCAAATCTCTTAAAGGATATAAACCAGTTCCATTGCTTCTTGTTAATACTAAAACAGGAGTTTTCATTTTTGTTTCTAATCCTGTATTTTTCTGATTTAAAACAAATCTGCCTTCCTCATCTTTGAAAAGCTTGCCAGTTTTCTCCAATTGCTTTAAAATTTCTTTTCCTGAGTTTAGATATTTTGATTCATAATCAAAATAATCAAAATTTATTCCTATAGAAGAGAAAATTTCCTTTTGTCCTTTTACTGCTATATCTACAATTATCTTGAAAAGTTTTGTTATTTCTTTGTCTTTCTTTTCGAATTTCTCAAGTAAAGAAAAAACTTTTTTTTCTATTGCTGGGTCTTGAATTTTCTTGCTTGCTTCTACATATTTTTTTAGCAAATCATCAAAATCATCTCCTAATTTGAAATTCAAAGCTAAAATTGCAACTTGCTTGCTTACATCATTTACATAATAGTGAGTTTCTAATTTATTTCCAGAAAACTGCAAAATTCTTTTTATTGAGTCTCCTATAATTGAGTTTCTTGCTCTTCCGACATGAGGAGAAGCATTTGGATTCACACTTGTATGCTCTAACAAGATTTTCTCCTTTTCCTTGCCTTTTCCATAATTTTCTTTTTTCTTGAGAATTTCTTTTATTGTTTTTATGGCAAGAATATTTTTGTTGACGAAAAAGTTTATGTAAGGGCCTTTTGCTTCTAATTTTTCTATCTCTTTTGGCAGTTTTGCCTGCAATTTTTTTGCTAATTCTGTTGAAATATCTATAGGGTTTTTTTTGAACTTGCTTGCCAAAGAAAAACAAGGAAAAGCATAGTCTCCTAATTCACTTGAGGGAGGAATTTCTATTAAATTTTCTATTGATTCTTTTTTCAAATTCAGCTCTTTTGCTAATAGGCTTGAGATAATTTCTTTCATATATTAAAAAGAAAAATAGGATTAATAAAACTATTGATGTGGAAATCAAGAAAACCATTTAGTTTTACCACACACTAAAGTGTGTGGTTTGTTCGTGGGGTTTTCTGGATGCAAGAAAATTTCTGTTAAGTTGTGAAATTTTCTGCCCCCGAAAATCTGATAGATTTTCGGTTGCTCAGAAAAATCTGATAGTTGTAAAGCAACTATCTGCAACTTAAAAGTTGCAGTTTATTTTTCTGACATTAAAAACCAGGGGGATAATAATAAGTTCCATTTTCTTCTTTACATATTTCTCCTAAACTATCCTTTTGCATTATCAAATTTGTTTCTGAAAGTTGTTTTTCTAACTCTTCTTGGCTTATTTTAAATTTTTCTCTTGCTCTTAAAATTCTTAGTGGAAATTCCCCGAAACCACTTTTTCTCAGCAAATCAGCTAATAATTTCCTTGGAAGAGATAAAGTGCCTGTTTTCTTATAATCTTCTTTTAAGTCTGTGTAATAAGCTTCAAGCCTTTTATAGCTTTCTGGTCTAGCCGGCATAACTAAAATAATATTTTAGACATTAAAAATATTATTGCACTATAAGATAACTATCTCACAGCATTATTTCTCTATCTTGTTTCCACATTCAGGGCAGAATTTTTCCTCTCCTTCTAAAACCTTGCCACAAGAACATTTTTGAAGAGGTTTGTTAACTTCAATTACTGCTTTATATCCTATCTTTCTAGAAACGAGTTTTCCAAATAATTCTTGAATTTGCTCAGAGTTTTGAATCTGAGTCATTTGTCTTTGAGTTTCTCTTGTGTCCATTTTTGCCCTCTTTTATAATTATTTTAGAGAAAAAAGAGGTTTTTAAATTTTTTTGTTTTAGAAAAATAAATAAACTCTTCTTTCTTTTAATAATTAAGCCCCTATAGCTCAGTTTGGTAGAGCATCATCCTCGTAAGATGAAGGCCCTGAGTTCGAAACTCAGTAGGGGCTTTTAATAAGTTTTATAAATTATATATTATAAGTTTAGTTATGCGGGGGTGCCGGAGTGGTCAAACGGGCAGGACTTAAGATCCTGTGGGTTAGTCCCTGCGAAGGTTCGAATCCTTCCTCCCGCATTTATACTTCTTGATATATTTGTCTAAAAGCAAAGATTTATATATAACTAAATAGATATAGAGATATACTAAAATAGTTATATCAAGAAAATGCTGACAAAAACACAGATAGAAATAATGAAAATATTTGTTTCAAAGGTAATTGATAGGTTTAGCATAAAACAAATTTCTGAACTACTAAAGAAACCCTATCCTTTAATTCATAGGAGCACCAAATTGTTGATAAATCAGGGATTCTTATTAAAAGATGAGAAAAACTTTATTTCTTTAAACTATAAAGATAATTTTCAAACCCTGTCTTATACCGAATCTTTAAGAGCTGATGCTTTTCTCAGAGATAAAACATTAAAGTTGTTTACAAAAGATGTTTTTGAAAAGATTAAAGAGGATTTTTTTGTATTTCTTATATTTGGCTCTTCTGTCGAGTCCAAAAACCCTAGGGATATTGATGTTCTATTGATTGTTCAAGGAAAAGAGGATATTAATGAAATTGAAAAGGCTGTTTCAAACATAGCTTCAAATTTCTCAAAAAAATTTGATATAAATGTTATTTCTACTGAAAGCGCCTATGAGATGTTTGTTAAAAGAGAGCAAGTAAATGTTATGAACGAAACATTAAATAAGCATATTCTCTTATTTGGCGCAGAAAATTATTATAGAATATTGAAAAATGCTAGACAATAAAGAAATAGAAATAATCAAGAGGAATGTGGAGAGATTTACTGCTAAGAATATTATTTGGAAAGAGAAGGACGGCAAATTTGTAGATTTTTTCCTGAATAATGCTAAAGACTCTCTTGATTCGGCAAAGCTTCTTTTCAAAGCTTCAACAAATAAAGAACTTCAAAAATCTTCTGGGTTTCCTAACTTTAATGGGTTTTTATGGGTTATTAATGCTGGTTATTATTCTATGTTTTATCTTGCAAGAGCATTGCTTGAAAGTCAGGGATTAAAAATTAAACAAGGAAGCGAGTCTATTCATTTAATCACATTTGACGCATTAGTTTATTATTTTTATTTAACAGGAAAAATAGAAAAAAGCTTAATAGAAGAATTTAAAGAAGCTGGAGAAGAAGCATTTGAAACTCTTGGGAAAGATAAAGCTAAAGAGCTTATCGAAGATTACTCGCACGAAAAAGGAAAAAGAGGCAGATTTACCTATGAAATGGGAGAAATAGCTATACAAAATAAAGCAGAAACCTCCCTAAAGAGGGCATTAAGGTTTAATGAAGAAATCAAAAAATTCCTCTTCGTTAACCCACACTTTAAAGTGTGGGTTTGTTGGAATTTTAGGATGTTCAGAAATGAAAACAGCAAAAGATACTACTACATCCTAAAAGGATGTAGTTTTCATTTCTGACATAAGGAAAATTCTGGAATTTAAAGGGAAATAATTTGACATCACTTAAAGATGCCATTTGAGCATCATCTTTTCCTCCAGCATAAATTTATAAATAAGTTTTTTCTAATGAGAGTATAAAAGAGAGATAATAAGTATGAATCTGAAAGAAAACTGGTCTTTTTTTGAAATTAACAATAATCATATTTATAATCTTGTTGATAATAATAATCTTAAAGGGGGTTTAGAATGGTAATTCCACAAATTTTAAATGAAACTTTGAATAATGTCTATATAGCATTTTCAAATCAAATTCCTCAAAAATACATGCCTTATGTTATTCTTGCTTTTTACACAATAATAATTGTCATTTATTCAATTTTTATATTCAAATTCTATAAGTTTCTTGCAAGAAGAAACATTATCGAGTTAAACTTGAACAAGTACAATAAAACAGAACATCCTTTTCTGTATAAGTTTTTAGCTTCAATATTTTTCTTGATTGAGTATATTGTAATAGTTCCTATACTTGTATTTTTCTGGTTTTCTATTCTATCTGTTTTTTTGCTTTTATTGTCAAAATCTCAATCAGTAAGCCAGATATTAATAATTTCTGCAGCTATTGTAGCAGCAACAAGAATGACTGCTTATTACTCTCAAGAGTTAAGTAAAGATTTAGCTAAAATGTTTCCTTTTACTGTTCTCGCTATTTTTTTGTTAGAGCCGAATTTCTTTTCAATAGAAAAATTAATAACGAGATTTTCTGAAATTCCCTCACTATTAAAAAACATTTTGGGTTTTTTAGTTTTTATTGCTATTCTCGAGATAGCAATGAGATTCTTGTTTACATTTATTGATTTGATTTCAAGCAGCAAGAAACAATAATTTCCGATAATAAAGATTTTTGGTTTTATAGGCAGGATTATGGTTGATTATATTTTCAATAAAGGAGCTTATTCACATGCTGGCTTAATTGACATAAAAATCTATCTCTTTCTGTTATCTGCGCTTTCTTGAGAAAAGAGAAACAAGCATATCATCTAATTTTTCTTCTTTTCTTTTAAATATTTTTGAGCTGACAACACTTCTTCTTAAAATATCATCTATTTGTTCAGAAAGAGTAAACATGTTTCTCTTAGCTCGCTTCTCAAGTATCTTGAGAACATCAGAATCAAGATAAACACAAATTTTGTTTTTGAATTTATAGCGAGGTTTTAAAACAGAGAAAGCTTTTTCTATCTCGTCAATAGGCCAGCCGTGTTTAAGTAAAGGCTCTTTAATTTGAAAATCATCAAAACCTCTTTTTCTTGCTTCTTTTATGAACTTTACTAATTTAGGATTAGGTTTCATTTTGCTGTCTCAATTAAACTCCATATTATATATATTATAATTAATATTGGAATTTCAAAATATGCTAATAAATAATAAAATGTTTCTTCAGAAAATATAGGGCAAGTACTTCCCATTTTTGGCATACAATTTTGATCAATTATTATCGTTGCTATTATAATAATAAATAATCCAAAAATTATTGTTCCAATAACTTTTTTTATGTTTGGTTTAAAATTCATTTTCCTGTTTTCTTTCCTAATTTTTCAGAAACATAAACTTTCTGGACTGCAAATGATTTGTAAATTCCCTCAAGAATATCAGTTCCTGCGTATCCTGCTAACAAGGAAAGCCGAGGGTCAAAATTGAAAATTATTCCTGTGAATATTCCTATAATTACTGCAACTAAAACTGTTATAGCATAATAAAGCCATAATATTCTTCTTCTCAAGCTTAGAGCTTTTAACAAGCCTACAACTCCTCTTGTTAAACCGCCTATTCCTCCTAACAATCCTGACAAAAGCAGAGCATTCATTTTACCCCTTTTAATCTTTATTCTTCTGGTTACTAAACTTAGAGCATATTTAAAGATTTTGTTTTTAAAAACAAAATCTTTATGAAACCTTGGAGCCAAAATATAGAAAATCTGAATTTTATGAGAAAGTTTTGTTAGGAGACAGAAAAAATTTATTATTTTTTTATATCATAAGAGTTTTTTATATTCTATAAATTAAAGTTTATCAAAAAAATGTTTATTTTTTCATCAATTTTAAGTAATGAAAATTTTCTATTTTCTCGTCGAGAAAAAATGATTTTTGTCAAATCAAAGTAACAAAAAAAAATATGGCTTGAAAAATAATTGTTCTTATTTATGATAACTTAAACTATATTTCAATAAGTAAGAATGCTTATATAGTATTTTAATTGATGTAAATACATGGTTATAAGAAAAAGGTGTAATTTTATGATTACAACATATTTTTTTTCTGGATTGATTAGTCATGCTAATTGTTACTTTGGTAACAATTTACTAACAATTGAAAGGAGGTTTAAAAGAGAAAAATGAAAGCTATATTATCAGTTTTGATAATGGCTTTGCTAGTAATTTCAGTAATGCCTATGGTACTTGCAGTAGATGTCGGAACTGACATCACTCCAGATATAGAGACAGAGGATTTCCCTCCTTTAATCTGGTTGTGTGATGACAGAGTTGTTGTAGATGATAGAGTAGAAAGCGGAAGAATTGATGGACAGGCTGTTTATGACAAAGATAATAACTTGAAAGGATATGAGTTGATTGAAAGACATCACAACTATGCTTTTGAGGGTGAGAAGCTTGAATATACTGTCTTGGTTATGGACAAAAACGGAATCAACAAGATAGAAGATGTATACATGACTTTAGGAGATGAGCAAGGTGAAGGAAATGACATAGAAGTTAATTGTGTAGAGAGACTTGATTTAGGTGATGGGGTAGATGAAAGCTGTAATGCAAGAATTGATGAAGAAGAGATTGATGATTGGAATTCACAAGTAATGAGATACTATGAATGTACTTTTACTGTTGAAACAGCTGACAGCATGTACGGAGAATTCTGGATAACAGCAGAAGTTACAGACTTAGATGGTTTATCATCAACAGTAGATGAGAACGAGTTCTGGTTCTTAAATCCTGTAATTGCTTTAAGTCTCATAGGAGATTTAACATTTAGCGATGTAAGGCCAGGAACAGTTTCTTACTCTGATACATTGCTAGTTGGTAATGATGCTGATGAAGGAAGCGCAGTAGCACTTGACATGTTCATCACAGGAACTGACTTTTATGATTCAGGTTCAAGTGGAGCAATGTGCCCAACAACAAATCAGCTTCAGTTACAAGGAGAAGGTCCTGATGGAACTTTAGGAACAGATGATGACACTGGTTTCAGATATTACACAGTAAAAGGAGCTTACTCAACAGCTGGAGATGATACAGTTGATGATGGTGATTTGCCAAATGCAAGAGTCTTAGATGCTGAAAGTTATTTGAATATACAGTATGCAAATGCTTTTTCAACCAATTTGTATGATGAAGCAGAGATACTTCAAGATATAGCAATTGGACCATACTGGATAGCAAATATACTAGCACCAGGCGAAGAGTTTGCAATAACCTTCAAGTTGACACTACCAGAGCCATGTAACGGTGACTTTGACTCAGGAAGCTTATACTTCTGGGGAGAAGCCATATAAAAATAATTTTTTATTTTTTTTTATTTTTTTATTTTTAATTTTCCTGGAATGGGTAAGAGGTGATTATTCATAATCAGAGATATAAAAAATTCAGAAAATGGGAAAATTAATATTAGTGGGTATGATTGGAATTTTCTTAATTATAATTTCCTCAATTGTTTATGCAGAGTTCTGGACTTGTTTTGAAAAAGGTGAGAAAATAGATTTCTGCAATCCTAAGATTCCTGACAGGACTTGCAGTTCAAATTATGGATGTAAATATTGTATGAAGAGTTATAATGAAACAGCAAATTGTTATAGTTCAGGCAACTGGAATGTTTGTCTTGGCATACCTCAAGAGTGTTCTGATAATGGAAACCCGGGTATAGATGAAGAGCCTCCTGAATTAACTATAAATTCTCCTGTTAATAACAATATTTATAGCAGAAGAAATGTTTTAATGGATTTAGAATCAAATGAAGAAGCTGATATTTTCTATAAGGATAATAATGAAGACAGAGAAAATTGGAAAAGAATATGCCAGAATTGCCTTGAATATAATAACTCAAGAAGTTTTGAAGAAGGGGAAAATAATATAACTATAAAAGCAAGAGATGTTGTTGGAAATGAGGCTTTTTTTGATGTTTTCTTTTTTATTGATTCGAAAGAGCCGAAAATAAAAAAGACAGAACCGAGAAGGGGCTTTTTTGGAAGTATTTTTTATATTGAGTTTCAAGAAGAAAATCCTTCTGAACTTTTTGTAAATTATGGGAATAATATTGTTGGTTTTAGAAATGCTCAAGTTGATATAGAAAAGGATTGTCAGCTAATAAAAGGTAGGAGTGGGAAATATGGCTGTAATTTTGATGTAGATGTAGAAGATTATGACGGGCAGAAAATTGAGTATTGGTTTAATATAACTGATATTGCAGGCAACATTGATGAGTCTAAGCATATAACTTTGGATGTAGATACAAGCTCTCCTGTGATAAATAATCCTACTGATTTTTATACTATTAATGGAAGATATGTTTATTTTTCCATAAACATAACAGAAGAGAATTTTGATTCTGTTGATTATATTGATTTGAGTGATTCAAGGCCGAGATGGAGAAGATTATGCTCAAGATTGTCAAATGGTTTTTGTGAGAAAAAGAAAAATTTCAGAGATGGAAATCATGTTGTTGATATTCAAGTAACAGATAAAGCAGGAAATTCAATAAGTAAGAGAATTGAGTTTGAAGTTGTTTAATAAAAATTATAGGGGTGACTAGGATGAAAAATGAAAAAAGCAGGAAGAATAAAAGAAATTGCTTTGTTTGCAGTTTTAGCTTTATTTGTAATTTTAATAGTGGTATATGCTTATGAGGATTTTATTTATGATTCTTTTGATGATTATCCTTGGACTGGCGAGAATAATACTATAG